>Ga0209284_10001180_pt1 | contig 41083 bp, 43 predicted proteins | sample FRY03_FD_187211 | JGI IMG/M metagenome (GOLD analysis project Ga0209284, IMG submission 187211) | Freshwater microbial communities from Lake Fryxell liftoff mats and glacier meltwater in Antarctica - FRY-03 (SPAdes) (version 2) | ecosystem: Environmental > Aquatic > Freshwater > Ice > Glacier... | reverse complement strand
AGTCGCGGCAGCCAGTACTGCCATAAATAACTGAGAAAGCCGGTCAGTGACTTCTGGGCCTGGCCAGAGGCACTGCCGCTGACGAGATCGCTCGATCCAGGCGGCTGCGTACTGCGCGCCCAAAGCCCGCTGCTGAGCGCAAGGTAAAGCCCTACAGCGACGCTGCAAGCGATGATCAGGGCGGCGAACGGCCGCGTTAGGCTTTTACCACCGCCCGAGCGCAGCCGCAGCAGCAGCAGAACGATCGCCAATAAGGCCCCTGGTACGAGGCCAAGGAAGATCGGTTTCGTCGCCCAGCCAGCGACGAGTACGGCCACGATCCAGACCGCGGCGCCAGCAGTCAGGCCGCGGCGCCAGCTGCGTGCAAGCAGCCAGAACAATGCTGCTGACAGCGTCATCATCAGAACATCGTTGTTGACACTGCTACCGATGAAACCGACATATGGCAGCAGGCCAATGCTGAGCGCGCCGACCGGCGCTGCAAGTGGCGTGCCCGGCAGCAGCTCACGGATGAAGAAGAAAATAAAGAGCGCGGTCAGCGAGGTCAGCAGGCACGAAATTAGCCGCAGCACGGTGAGCTGCTCGATCACGTTCGCGCCCAGCGCGTCAGAGGCAAGATAGCCAACCGACTCGATCGAGTAATAGAGCGGCGGGTAGGTGGACGCCGCGTCGGCGCCGCCGCCGTCGTTCTGCGCCAGTCGGTGGCTCAATGCAAGGTCGGCGCGGCGCTGATCAAGCAGCGTCCAGGGCGGCTTGCCCAGCGGGTTTGCCTGAACAGATAGGAACCGGACAGCGCTGAGCGCGGCGGCCTGAGCCGACGACGAACCGGGCCTAGAAACCTCTGACGGAGAGGGCGGCGTGCCGGTCTCTGCTAGCCGCTGCACGTAAGCAAAATGGCTCGGCTCATCAGGCGCCTGAAACGGAGGCGTCACAAAGGCCCATGCCACGGCGCTAAGCAGCGTCGCGCTGGCGCACGCTAACGCGACGGACTGCCGGCGCCATCTGCCGCGCCGCGAACCAGCTTGCGCCACGGCGCTCACTGGCGCGCCGTTCGGATGACAACGCCAACAGCAAGCACGATCGCCGCCAGGGCCAACGCCAGCGCCAGCCAAGCGGTCGCCGCGCCAAACGGGGCGACGCGCACTCGCTGAAAGCGTTCGCCGATATCACCAGCAATATCGGTCCATGAAAACTGCGTTGCTCCCGGGTAACGCAGCGACGGGCCACTGGTCGGCGAACCGGCGATCTGAAACTTTGCCTGACCACTGTTCCGCAGGCAGATCGTCGCGAGCTGCTCGCGGTTTGCTGTCGGAGTGACCGGCACGACGACGTTCTGCGCCTCACGAAAGCGCCGCGAACCGGCCAAGATCAGCTTGTCACCGGCGCGACCGGTCACTGTGATCGCCGCAACAACGGGACGCCCGTAGGTACTCAGCGTCATCTCGATCCGCGCGGCCCCCGGCGGAATTATCTGCTCGGCGATGCAAAGCCGCTGAGTCGGGCTGATACCAGCAACAAAGTTCTGCGGCAATGCACCGGGCGAGGCGGGAATATCGGGACCGTCGGTCGACAGCCAGATTGCAGCTGCCAGCGCCAGCAGGGCAACCAAGGTTGCGGCGAAGAGAATTGGCTTGGCCATTAGGACGAAGCTCCACTCATCGTGGTTACAAAATCGCTTGGCATGATCGGACAGAGTGATCCTCAGCTAGGACAGCGGCAGGCAGCAATCGTACCTTCCCACCGCGTGTCGGCCGACGAAAGCGCTGAAGCGGACAGTAGTCTTACAGCCCTTGACCCGAACGGCTCTTATAACTGGAATCACCGGCCAAGATGGCTCCTACCTAGCCGAGCTCCTAGTCGCCAAAGGGTACGAGGTCCACGGCCTGATCCGATCCCCGTCTGCGAAATCACTCGGTCGCGTCGAGCACCTCAGGGATCAGTTGAAAATTCATTACGGCGACCTACTTGACCAAGTTTCGATTAGTGCAGCGCTCGCCGAAAGCGCGCCCGACGAGATTTACAACCTCGCAGCCACGAGCTCAGTTGCATCGTCATGGACGGATCCGATCCTAGCCGCCGAGCTATCAGGGGTTGCTGTAGCGCGCATGCTCCAAGAGGTCCTAAAGATCTGTCCCCGCGCACGCTTCTACCAAGCATCGTCGAGCGAAATGTTCGGTGACGTCGCGGAACTGCCTCAGACCGAAGCAACCCCCTGCCACCCGAAAACCCCGTACGGCGCCGCTAAGGCCTACGGCCACTTCATCACCGTCAGCTACCGCGAAGCATTAGGTCTACACGCCACCAGCGGCATCCTCTTCAACCACGAGTCGCCACGCCGCGGCCTGGAGTTTGTAACGCGCAAGATCTCTTGGCACGCGGCGGCAATCAAGCTCGGCCTAGCAGACAAGCTGGCGCTCGGCAACCTCGACTCAGAACGAGACTGGGGCTACGCGAAGGACTACGTCGAAGCGATGTGGCTGATGGTCCAGCAGGACGATGCCAAGGACTACGTGATCGCAACCGGCAAAAACCATTCAGTCCGCGAATGCGTCGAGATTGCTTTTGACGAAGCGGGGCTCGGGGACTTCCGACAATACGTCGAGATTGACCCGCAGTACGCGCGGCCGGCCGACCCGAACAGGCTGGTCGGCGACGCCAGCCGCGCCGAACATGATCTGGGCTGGACGCCGACGACCAGTTTTGAGAACCTAATCCGGCTGATGGTAAGGGAAGACTTTGAGCTACTTTCGGCCTGAACCGACGAGCCTGCAATGAACGTAGGGCTGGCTTTATTGACGCTTTTACCCGGGCGTGCGGGGGGCGCCGAAACCTATGTTCGTGGGTTGACGAATGCATTCGCAAACGGAGATGGCACCGAGCTGACAACCCTCCTGCTCAACCGCAGCAACCGCTCGTCGTTTCCGTCCCAGAACAGCTCCCACCTGACATCAGTCTGCATTGACGCCTACCGCCCTGGCGACTCAAGCCTCACCCGCCTGATCGCAATGACTGCAGCTCACTTGACGCCGCGCGCAATCGCCGACGCCGTCCCGAGCGGCCTCGACCTCATGCACTATCCGGTGACGGTTCCGATCCCGCGTGTGGCCGGCATCCCGCGCGTCATCTCGTTGCTTGACGTCCAGCATCATGACCTGCCGCAACTCTTCTCGGTCGGAGAGCGCGCTTACCGTCGCTGGGCCTACGACAAAGCTGCGCGCGATGCTGACCGCGTCATCACGATCAGCGACTTTAGCGCCAGTAGAATATCCGCCCAATTAATGATTCCCCGCGATCAAATCGATGTAATTCACCTCGGGATCGACCACGATCGGTTTCAGCCGGATGGGCCAACCGCATCGATCCCGAGCCTCCCTGAACGCTACCTCTACTACCCTGCAAATAGTTGGCCTCACAAGAATCACGAGCTTCTCTTTGAGGCCTTCACGATGATCGACGATGCAGAACTTCACTTGGTACTTTCCGGCGCAACCCCATCGGGCTCCGTGATGCACAAAGCCGACAGCCGCGTTCGCCACCTCGGAAGTGTGCCGGCAGACCAAGTCGCTCCACTTCTGCGGGGCGCGCAGGCAATGATTTTTCCAAGTTTGTACGAGGGGTTCGGCTTTCCGCCACTAGAGGCAATGGCCTGCGGTTGCCCGGTGGCGGCATCTCAGATCGGCGCCGTCAGCGAGGTGTGCGGCGAAGCTGCGCTCCTTTTCGATCCAACAGATCCAAAGCTCATCGCGGCCGCCATCAGGCAGATCATAGGCGACGCGGATCTGCGCGCGAATCTGACGAGTCTCGGTATCCGTCAGGCATCCAAATTCACCTGGCAGCAGACGGCGCTCGGTCATCGCGCTGTCTATCAAGCAGTGGCTGAGCGGCCGCGATGACATTGAGCGAAGGCAGCGTAGGCCTGCGCAGCCGCGCGAGACCCGCTCCGTCAGCGGGTCGTCACCGAGTCGACGAGGTCTAACACCTTGCACCACGAATTCTGCACACTTTTTGACAGTAATTACCTTTTTAAGGCTTTAGCGATGTACGAGTCCATGCAGAGGCACTGCGCATCCTTCACCCTCACGGCCTGCTGCTTTGACAAGCCCGTTCAAGAGACCCTCGAGAAGCTCCAGTTGCCGAACTTGGTAGTCATCAGCGTCGGTGAGCTGGAGCGTTCGGACCCAGAGCTTGCGTCGACCAAGGCCGATAGAACACCGGTCGAATACTGCTGGACCGCCACGGCGCCGTTAGTGAAATATGTGTTGGCTTCCAGACCAGAGGTCAACACAATCACGTATATCGATGCTGATCTCCTCTTCTTCGCCGACCCAGACATTTTATTTGAGGAGATCGGCGAGGACTCGATCTGCATAACGCCGCATCGTTTTTCGCCCGAATACTCCGACCATAGGATCAACGGCATTTACTGTGTTCAGTGGGTTATGTTTCGCCGTGACGAGCGTGGTCTTGAGGCGCTCGAATGGTGGCGTCAAAAGTGCATTGAGTGGTGCTACTACCGCCTCGAGGACGGCAAGCTGGGCGACCAGAAGTACCTTGACGATTGGCCCAAACGGTTTCGTGGAGTCTGCGAGCTGAACAATCCGGGCGGCGGGTTGGCGCCGTGGAACATTAGCCAGTACAAGCTGCGACAGCTAGGGGAAAACGTTATCGTCGACGATGTGCCGTTAGTCTTCTTCCATTACCACCGCTACAGCTTGTCAAGGACCGGCCCTGACAGGTGGAGACCGCCGGGGTACGCGATTACGCCAAGTCAGTACGAGCTTATCTACTCCCCCTACCAAGAAGCTCTGGAAAGAGCCAAGCGGAAGGTTTGGAGCGTAGCTCCGGGCTTCGATGCCGGCCTCGCAGAGCCGCCACCATTGCGGACACGGACGCGCGTACGGCTTCTCCGCGGTCGGCAATGGCTTGCGCGAACCGCGCCGTGGACAGTTACCGTGCGGCGGCTGATCGGCCGGAAGATGAACCAGTGATCGAGCGACTTAGGCGATCACGACTAAGCCAATTGCGGCGGAGTGGGACGATCCAGTCCGGGCCAGCTAAAGGATGCCGATTCTCGGCGCCAGCAGGATCCGCGCAGACCTACCTCACTGGCTCTTACGAGCCACCGCTAGCTGCAGCCCTCGCGCGACTCGTTCAGCCCGGATCAGTCTGCGCCGACCTGGGAGCGCATATCGGATACTTCACGGTCCTCCTCGGTCACCTGACTGGCAGCGAAGGGCGGGTTCATGCTTTTGAACCGATCGCCGAAAATGCAGCCTCAATCCGCCGCAACGTCAAGCTGAACCGGATGAAAGACCGCGTGACTGTTCATCAAGCTGCGCTGGCTTCGAGCGTTGGCCGCCTCCCGATATTCTCGGCAAGAACCGGTGGTTCGAGCGAGTGGACACTATCCAGCGAGTTTGCTGAACGGGAAGACGTGGAATCGGACGTCGAACATCCGCAACGTTCGATCGAGACGACTACGCTCGAGGATGCGCTCGGCGCAGACAGAGTCGACCTGATGAAAATGGATATTGAGGGCGCCGAGAGCGAAGTTCTGCCTGCGATGTTTGACCTGCTGATGGAGCAAAGACCATTGCTCGTTCTTGAGTTCCATCGAGAGGTTGGCTGGCCCGGCGTCGAAGCTCTGATCCAAGCGAACTACTCTTTCACTGAGTTGGACAACACCCCTTGCCCAACCCCGACCGGGCCTGCAGCCGTGCCGTACCAGCTAATCGCTTGGCCGCAGTGAGACGGTCTGCACGACTGCGGCACCTATCGGCAAGCCGAGGGCAGTCACCACTGCGATCGCTAGCGATGAGAGGGCGGGCGCTAGCTCGAACCGTCGGAAGCCGCGAGCGGCAAGCAGGTGTTGTTGAATCGATCGAGGCCTACGTCGGTGACGAGTTAGGCGCTAGCGAGCGTTTCATAAGGCTAAGCGCACCTTTAGAGATTGAGCGACGTGAGCCAATCGCCCTTCAGGGCGAAAGACTCGCTGCATTCGCCGAAAAGAAACGCTACAAGGTACCTGCGACCTTCGTAGCGAAAATACCTGACGCGCGCATGGTCGGCAGCGGGCTCGGGAGTGACGCTTTGCTGATGGCGCCCGACCACCGCCTTTTCCTAGAGTCATCCTACGACCTTGAGCAACTGGAGAAGAGCCCGCTGTACGGTAGTCGCCTGCCGCGACCGCGCCACCTGCCGGGAACCTTCATTGCCGTTCCAACCCTCTGGTACAGGAACCACTTCCACTGGATGACCGACCTGCTACCCCGGTTCTCGCTGCTAGCCGAGGCGGGACTCAACGATGACCTGCCATTAGTGTTGCCGGGGCCCGTCAGCCGCCAACAACTCAGCTCGCTCGCGCTAGTGGGAATAGCCGAATCGAGAATCCGTTGCTTCGACGGCACGCACTGGATTCTTGATGAGACTTACTTCCCCTCACTCAGCTCAGGAACGGGCAATCCTTCACCACACGCAATGCAATGGCTCCGCGAGCGGCTTGCGCCCACCGCCACAGCCGGGCGCCGCCGACTCTGGGTAACACGGGGTCCTAGCGCCCAGAGACGAGTCAGCAACGAACCAGAGTTGCAGGATGTACTATCGCGCCACGGATTTGAGACTCTGGACCCCGGGAGCAGGCCATTCGCCGAGCAGATGAGCGCCTTCGCCGAGGCCGACGTGATTGCTGGACCACACGGCGCTGGGCTCACAGGAATGATTGCCGCTCGAGCCGCAACGGTGATCGAAGTCTTCGACCCCCGCTACGTCAACACGTGCTACTACGCACTAGCTGATTCTCTCGGCCACCACTACGCCTACCTCGCCGGCGAAGCGGATGATCGTGGCGACACCTACATCAAGCCTCTCCAGCTTGAGGCACTGCTTAGCCAGCTTCTAGCGTGACCGCCTAAGGGGCCTGGCGCCAGACACGCAGCAGTCCGCCTCCGTCAGCGACGACAGCGGACTCTTTAAAATGACCAGAGTTATTGGCGTGATGAATCCGTAGCAGGCGAGTGCGCGCGAGCCCGTTAGCGCGGGAATTCGAGCTGCAAAACATTCAGCTCTGATGCCGCAACTTGGTACCAAAGCCCGAGGTGGCCGAGCTATAATTCACCCACCGTTAGGTGATTGTCCAGCCACCGTCTATGACGAGTGAGTGGCCGGTCATGAAGCTGGATGCGTCAGAGGCGAGGAACAGTAGTGCTCCCGCGAGCTCGTCTGGATGTCCGACCCGCCCGAGTGCCGTCCGTTCGCACAGGCGGGCAACCAGCCTGTCGTCCTTCAAAACTGAATTCGGCGCGGAATCCTCGGTGTTCGGGAATGGGCCTGGAACGAGCGCATTGGCGCGTACCCCGGATAGCCCCCAAAAAGAGGCGGTATAGCGCGTCAGCGCTAAAAGCCCCGCCTTCGCCGCCGAGTAGCCGGGAGGGTTAATAAATTCTCCCCCCTCATAGAGTTGCGGGTTTGGCGCGACCAGCCCGTACATTGAAGCGACATTAATTATACTGACGCTACCGTGCTTGCGCATCGCGCCACCAACATATTGAGTTGTGAGCGCCGCCCACAGAATGCCACCAGTCAGATTGCGCATCCAACTATCTACGGTGGCGCCTTCCAGCGTGCCGGCTTGGACGTTGAAACCAGCTTCAGGTCCCATGTCATGAGCGTTGTTGACAATCACCTCGATCCGCTCAGAGGCTGCAAGTTCAGTCAGCGTAGCCGTGAACGCCTCGACGTCGTACATGTCGACTTGGCGTGTGAGAACGGCTTCGGCGCCATACGTTTCTGTCCACGCGGCTGTCGCCTGCAGGAGGCGATCTGACCTTCCGACTGCAATCACGCGAGCATCATTTTCTAGGAGGGTCTGACACAGCCTACGCCCGATGAATCCGGATGCGCCAGTAACCAGCGCGGTCCGCCCGCGGACCGAAAACAGATCTTGAGCGCGCAGGCTCACCAGATAGTCCTTCCGCCGTCGATCACCAAGTTCTGCCCCGTCATGTAAGAGGATGCGTCCGAGCAGAGAAAGACGATGGCACCCCTGTACTCATCAGGACGGGCCATGCGGCCGAGCGGAATACGTTCGACCAGCTGGGCAACAAACTCCGCGGGCTGACCGTCCTGTACGCCCCCTGGCGAGAGGCAATTCACTCTGATTCCCCGGTCAGCCCAATAGGTAGCCAGCCAACGAGTCATGCCAACAACCCCCGTCTTGACGACGGAGTAACCGACCGGCTTGACTGGCTGCTCCCCTTCTGGAACACCTCGGATGCGATACAAGCGCTGATCAGGCGAAATGAGCGCTAAATCGGACGCTATGTTGACAATTGAACCGCCCGGTGGAATCTCACTACCGAAGACTCTTGAAGCCATGAGTACCCCAGTCAGTCCGACGTCGAGATCACGTTGCCACTCGCTGATTGGCATCTCCTCTAGCCGAGTTGCATGTCCCGACCCGTAAGAGTTCACTTTGGGATTGCGGCAAGCATTATTAATCAAGGCATCAAGGCGGCCATGCCGCAATAGGATTGTTGCCATCACTTCCCGGAGCGTTTCTTCGTCGGTGACATCGGCGAACATCGCCCAAGAGCCGGATCCTACCGCCGCGGCGCACTCTTCCGCACCGACTAGATCTACATCCAAGATTACTGGTATCCCACCAGCCTCAGCCACAGCAAGCGCGTGCTCTCGACCGAGCAGCCCGGCCCCACCGGTAACGGCAACGACCCGCCCTTCCAGCGAAAACCGTTCATTCATAGTAGTCAAACCGAGACCTGACCGCCGTCGACGAGCAGCACTTCGCCCGTAATGAACGACGCCCGGTCCGAAAGTAGAAAGGCCGCCGGCGCGGCGATCTCATCGACTGTTCCTAAGCGCTGCAGCGGTACTTCGGATTCTAAATAAGCCTGCCAAGAACTCTCGTCTTCAGCGAGCTTGCTATCCCACACGCCTCCTGGGGACAGGACATTCCCGGGTGCAATCGCATTAACACGAACCTGATCGGACCCTGATCGTCGAGCTAATCCTCTAACGTAGTACTCGAGTGCCGCCTTGGCCGCACCATAAGCTAACGGAGCGCCGACGGCCTTCCGGCTTGCGATCGAAGAGATAAACACTAAGCTACCGGAGCCGGCGGCTGCCAGATCAGGCAACAAATGTTCTGCGAGTACAACACTCGGCCAAAGGTTGGCCGCGAACAGGCGCTGCCACTCACTCAGCCCGAGCTCACGGCTGCTACTGCCACTACCGTTACCTGCGTTGAGCACCGCACCGGCAGGCGTTCCCCACTCGCCACGGACGTAGTTCAAGAGTTTGCGGGTCATCGCTTCGTCTGCCAGATCTCCGGCGCGTCCGATCACATGATCACGTCCGTAGACATCCGCCAGCCGCGAAGTCGCGCGTTCTAATTCCGCGCGCCCACGAGCTACCAACGCGACACGGGCGCCCTCCTCGAGCAATGTATGGGCCACCCCTAAGCCGATGCCACGGGAGCCGCCGCCGATAATGAAAACACGCTCCTCCAGGCCGAGCTTCATCCTCCACAGAGCTCCCTCACATAAGCGGCGTTACGCCTTGCCCAGTTAACTTCGCGCCCGTCGGGTGCACGTACCACTTGAAGAACTAGATCGCCTTCAAATCCAAGGTCGTGGAGCCCACGCAGCGCCAACTCGATATCAGCGTCGCCTTCCCCGAGCGGGACGCTGCCACCGTTGCGGACACGATCTTTTATGTGAATGCTCCCGATCCGACTCCCGTAGGCCTCTAGCTCATCATAGGTATCGTAACCTAAGGACGCACTGTTGCCAGTGTCGTAGTTGACTCGGATAAGCGGATGATCCAAACGGTTTAACAATGCCCTCATGGAGTTTGGATCCAAGTCCGCCTCGAGGTGCAACTCGATGCCAGCGGCTTCCGCAGCAGGAAGTACTGAGCCCATCCAAGCAGCCACGGCGTCCTGGCCATTGGGTCCGCGAATTCGGTTCGCATCAACGAACGGCAGCACGACACGCTCAATGCCGCCAGCGGACCAGCGGGGGAGCGCGTCACAAAGCTCATTGGCCAGAATTGCGCGGTCAGCTAGATCGCTAGCGACTACAGGCGACTCAAGAAGCCGGTCGGCGCAAACGGAGATTGCGACTACCCCGTAATGAGACGTAATTTCTTGGAGGAGAGGCTCGCCGTCGTGGATTGCCAGAGGGTTGTCCTTCTGCTCAGCGCCCTCGTAGATCAGCTCCAAGCCGTCGATGCCAGCCTGCCGCGCCATAGCGAGCTCGGTCTTCCAGAGCGGCCCAGGGAAGGCTTGGAGTCGTCCCCCAACCGCCGGAAGCAGCCGCCCTTGCATTATTGCCAGCCACCTCACCGGTTCTTACTTTCGAGATGATCAAGAAGCAGGTCGCAGAATTCGCGGACCGCGCCTTGGCCACCTGGACGGCTAAGAACCAGCTCCGCAACTCGCCGCGCCTCAGCGTGTGCGTCGCTCACTACGACCGGAAGTCCAACGCTGAGCAAGGCCGGCAGATCATTGACATCATTCCCAACGAACGCAACGCTCTCGGCGCGAACGTCAAAATGTTCGAGCAGCTCGACGAGCCCGGCAGCCTTGTCGGTGACACCCTGAACGACCTTGATGCCAAGCTTTGCACAACGCGCGGCCACGACAGGGTTGGCTTCTGTCGATAATACTGCAAGTGGTATATTAAGTTCAGTTAGACGGGAGACCCCCCAACCGTCACCTCGGTGCACTCGAACCGTCTCGGTTCCATCTTCTTGGACTAGCACGGTGTTGTCAGTCATAACTCCATCAAAGTCAAACACCACAAGGCCTAAAGGATCCGGCCAACTTATTGATCTAGGGATCTCAGACAAAAGCCATTCCACGAGCTTGACGTCAGCAGCTGTATCAATCTGATGCGAGGCAAATTCACTCATCTCAAAAATTGAGATCCTTCCTCCGAGCCGAACACCATCCCTTCTTAGGATCCGTGGTCGGAAAATATAAATTGACCCGTTTTCTCGATATTGAGGGGCCATCTCCTGCTCACGCTGGCGGCCGGTGATCTCGTAGTTTTGCGGTTGCGGCCCGGCTGGTGTCATACGCCAGAACAATCCGTTATCGCGGCAGGCCGAAAACATCGAATCGGCACCTTCCTCTAGAAACTGTCGTATAGCCGAGTCAATGTCATCAGCGCTGCGCACCGGGGATGTGCATTGGAGGAAGACGACTAGGTCTGGGTCCGCGCCACTCCGTGCGTCGAGGACTTGGAGAAGCGCAGCCTCGCTCGAGCAAGTTTCGGTTGCCAGGTTTGACGGACGGTTGATCACTGTCGCGCCGGCGTCCTCGGATACTCTTGCAATCGCTGAATCGTCTGTAGACACGAACACCTCGCCGACTTGGTCGGCGGCTTGGGCGTGTCGGATCGAATGGACGATCAGCGGGAGGCCGTCGAGTTCATACAGATTCTTACGGGGCACGCGCTGCGAGCCGCCGCGCGCCGGAATTATGGCAATTGTTTTAGGCAACTCCAGCGCCCTCAATTGCGTAGCACAGGGCGTGCAAGACAGCGATATGTCCCTCCTGAACGCAGGACGTTGTGGGCGTCGGAACGGCGATCACATGGGCGCATTCTGCTACGAGCTGGCCGCCGCCGGGGCCGGTGAGGGCGATGGAAGTCATCTTACGTTCGTGGGCCGCTCGCGCGGCAGCCAAGATGTTGGGGGAGGCGCCGCTGGTGCTGAGCGCTATCAAGACATCCCCGGGAAGACCAAGCGCCTTCACCTGCCTCTCGAAAACCGACTCTACTCCGTAGTCATTGGCAATCGCCGTCAGCGCGGACGAATCCGTGGTCAGCGCGATAGCCGGCAACGGAGCGCGGTCTGTAAGGAATCGCCCGACCAGTTCAGCGGCGAAGTGCTGCGAGTCTGCCGCGCTCCCACCGTTGCCGCAGATCAGGATTTTATCGCCCCTGCTAAGCGCTTCCACGATACTGACCGCGGCTTTCGCGACTGAATCGTGCAGCTCGATGATTGCGCTCATCGAGGCCGCACTCTCTCTCAGCGAGTCTTGTACCGCGATCCGGACCGCGAACTGGTCAACCGCGAACTGGTTCATGATCCACGGTGATCAGCAACGAGTGTGCTACCGGCGTCGCGATCGACGACGGCGCCGCATGGGAAGCGCAAGTGAAGTGGGAATGCCAGCGGGAATAGGTCAGGTTCAACGTCACCATGCAATCGTAGCCTTTTCATCGCGGCGCAGGCGCGGGGCTCATTGGGGCTCGTCGCAAGCTGGTTCCCACCACGCGTGCCAGCCGGACGCCCCTAGCCTCAGCAGGGCACTCCCATGCTGCTAACGGGAGAGACGGCCGAGCAGGCGGCTAGGGGGATGCGGAGGCCACCGAACAAGGTGGCACGGCGTCGCTCGTCGATTTAGAAGCTAGACACTTGACCGATCGGCAGACGAACTGGTCCCAACCGATCACGAGGCCACTTGGGCGTGATGGACAACCGAAGTTGGGCTCTCATAGCCTTTGGCGCGTTGCAGAACTGCCGATGCTTCCCGGAAGGATTACGGGGTGAAGATCGGGCTAGGATCCTGAGGGCTTCCTAGCATCAACACATAAGATCATCGTAGCTAGCGAGCCCGGATCATGCATGTCAATTCCATCTAATACACTGTGCTTGCTCGAGTTGAATGAAGCGTGCTGCACATCCTCGAATCCTACCCCCGCAAGCACTCGCGATAGTGTTTCGAAGTCCCAGATCCTGAGATGATCCCAATTGTAAAAGTAATTGTTAACCATATCGCCGAAGGTCAGCGCGGAATAGCCATGTGAGACGTGCGTAGTGAGAGCGGATGGATCTCGTGCTAGGTACGCTTGAACAAGACCTTCAAGATCAGGCGTAGAAATACGAACTGATCCGCTTGGTTCCAGCACACGAAATGCTTCGGTAAGGAAGGTCAGAGCCTGATCACGAGACAGATGCTCGATCAAGTGCTCGCTATTGACAGCAGCAGCCGACCCATCGCGGAAGGGCCACGGCCGAGTGGCATCCATTGGCAGTATCCCCTCTCCAGGGGCGATATCTAAGTTAACCCAGCCTTGGAGGACGTTGTCGGATGATCCGACATTAAGCAGCAGTCGATTGCGGGCCGCCACGGCGGCGAGAAGCTGCTCGTCGGAGCGCCGTTTGTCCTCGGCGCTCCGCTGCATCTTCCGAGCGTACCTCCGGTCGCCAAACCACTTTCCTCCCGGCACCAGACTCCGCAGCCGGGCGTCAGCGACTTCTCGTTCCGGTCTGCTCAGCATCTTGATACCAATGTTAGCGATGTAGCAGCGATACAACGGCGGCGACAATCTCCTCGCTCCACTGGAGGCAAAATCGGCGCAGACGATCATCACTGTTGGAGAACCGGTCATGGCGTGATTACTGCAGCGGCTAAGTTGGCCCGACTAATTAACTGGCACTTCTCAGACGTTGGAAAGGGGAGCAGGAGAGCCGCCAGGGCGAGACCTCCTGCCGCCACGCTAACGACGCCGCGACCTGACACCTGACACGCCACTGACGAACGCCGCAATCACTTATTATCGCCGCGTCCCTCGCGGGTTGACGTACTCGATGACATCTGCGCAGTTACTTGCGTATTCATATGACCAAGGCTTACTTCGTCTGGGAGATTTTTAGTGACTACGACTAGCCCGAGGTCATGTAAGCGTGCCCCGTAGTCGCGGTGCCAATACGTTGTCTCGCCGTCATTCCAAACCTCCTCGCGCTCTGGGGGGCCGGCCTCGAAGAGAATGATGCGCTCGCGCGCCACACGCGTGAGCTCAGCGAGCGCAAGGTCTAGCGAGTCCGGGCCGATGCAGACAAGCAGTCCGGCAGTGAATACGGTGTGGAACTGGTCGTCCGGGAAAGGCAGTTTGGAGGCTTCGGCGTAACGAACTTCTACGTTCGTCGGAAGCACGCTACGTGCATAACGAATCGCCGAACTATTCACGTCGACGCCAGCTACCTCGGGACAGTTGACGTGGGCGAGGTTCGCGCCAACGCCACAGCCGACCTCTAAGACACTCAGACTACCAGATACCTGCGCCGAAATGTAACGCCTGAGCGCGTGGTCTCTGCTCGCCCAAGTCGCGTCGAGGTAACCGGGTACCACGCGGTGGCGAGATGCCCAATACCGAGTGCTCTCTGCTGAAGCCCCCCCCCTTCGCGCCCCTTAACTCTCTTTCTGAACATCTGTCGCAGGATAGCGACAGAGCCAGCTGAGCGGGGAACCCGGGCTCGAATCTCCGTCCGACGCGCTAGCATTGCCAGACATGACACCGGCCGCAACAGAACGGGGGCTAGAAGAGAGCGCTTTGAGCCACCGTGTGACGATCATCAGGCCGACAACTGGCTGGTCAGCGTTGCGCGTTCACGAACTCTGGAGTTTCCGAGAGATCCTCTACTTTCTCATCTGGCGCGATCTCAAGGTCCGCTACCGACAGACCCTAATCGGCGCCGCTTGGGTCCTACTCCAGCCGCTCGCGCTACTGGCTGTGATCGTGGTCGTCTTCGGTTTTTTTGTCGACATTCCGAGCGAAGGCGTTCCGTACCCGGTCTTCGTCTATACCGCCTTGATCCCTTGGACACTGTTTGCTCAGTCCATGACTTCGGCCTCCCAAAGTCTAATTGCGAACTCGGCTCTCATATCAAAGATTTATTTCCCGCGCCTATTGTTGCCTATCGGAACGGCCGGATCCTTCCTCGTCGACTTCGTGATTGGCATGGCCTTGCTCGCCGCGATGATGGCGATTTACGGCACTCAGCCAGATGCCGCCGCATTGCTTCTCCCACTGTTCACGGTGCTCGCGCTCGTTACTGCTCTCGGAGTCGGGACTCTAATGTCCGCGATTAACGTTCGTCACAGAGATGTGCAGGCGATCATGCCTCTCTTACTCCAGCTGTGGCTATTCGCCTCGCCAGTCGCCTACCCAATAACCCTGATCCCAGAGCAGTTTCGGACGCTGTACGGCCTCAATCCGATGGCTACGGTGATCTCCGGGTTCCGTTGGGGGCTGCTTGGAACGCCTCCCCCTCCGGTTGGCATGGCTGCTGCCTCAGTGACGATGTGCACACTTCTCGCCGTGATCGGTATTTCGATCTTTAGGCGCACTGAACGTACCTTCGCGGACGTTATCTAATGAGTGAAGTCGTAATTAGCGCCGAAGGTTTGGCGAAGCGATACAAAATCGGCAACAGAAGGAGTCGTCGAGCCGCAACGGATACCTCACAGCATGAATTCTGGGCTCTCCAGGATCTTTCATTCGAAGTGCGTGACGGGGAAGTCCTTGGGATTGTTGGCCGCAACGGAGCTGGCAAAACCACCCTACTGAAAATCCTTGCGCGGATCACCGAGCCGACAAAGGGGAGCGTCCGATTGACTGGTCGAGTGGGCGCGCTACTCGAGGTGGGGACCGGATTTCACCCGGAGCTAACGGGTCGCGAAAACGTTTTCCTAAACGGCGGCATCCTAGGCATGAGCCGTTCTGAGATCCGGGGTAAGTTTGACGAAATTGTTGCGTTTTCAGAGATTGAGCGGTTCATCGATACGCCCGTCAAGCGTTACTCAAGCGGAATGTATGTGCGGCTGGCGTTCGCGGTCGCCGCTCACTTCGAGCCAGAGATTCTAGTGATCGATGAAGTGCTTGCGGTTGGCGACATCGCTTTTCAGAAGAAATGTCTCGGTAAGATGCACGAGGTCGCTACGCAAGGCCGTACCGTGTTATTTGTAAGTCACAATACGGGCGCGGTCGTCGAGTTATGCACCCGGGCTATCCTGCTCGAGGGTGGGCGTAAGGTCGCTGAAGGTCCGGTCGATCAGGTGATCGATACTTACTCTCAGTTGCTGGGCTCCAACGCGGGAGCGTCAGCCGTCTTTGAGGCCGATCCTAATCTGGCCGCGTCTTTGTTAGAAGTGAGCGTCAGGAGTACCGCCGACGCCGAGCGTACCGGGATTGATATAGCAGACGGCCTTGAAATAGCCGTGTGTTACCGAATTTCGGACCGACTTCCGGGACTGGCGGTAGCGTTGACGCTTGCTAGGAATTCCGTGCCACTCCTGCATGCGTGGTCAAGCGAATCTATACCTGATGACGAAGTTGCAGAGCCGGGTACCTACGTCGCTAATTACGCTCTTCCTGGGATGTTCCTGAAGGGTGGATTCTATACGGTGGGCGTGATAATTGGCACTCCAGAAACCCTCTACCAAGACTTTCGAGAAGTTGTCGCATTTGAGATCGACGAGCTGCGAACCAATTCGCACTCTAGGAGCTACCGACGCGATCGACCTGGACATATTATTTCGCCTGGTAGTTGGAGAACGGAGCAGGTCGGTTCAGGCCTAGATGCGAAGGTCCCTTCGAAGTGAAGAGCCTCACTCCGCAGCCATTTAAATTGTTCTCTAATTTCGAAGCGCGCGAGACGAAAGGCCACCGAACCCGGGCTCGCCAGCGCAAGCGGGCGGCTATAATTCACCGTGGGCTAATGGTCTTGGTGCGCTCGAGAGCACGGTTCGGAGGACGGTAGCGATGGACCTCCTCCACCGCTCATGGGGCTCGATGACTGCTGACCGAGCTGCAGCGTACCTAAAGACCTATGGCGCGCCAGCGGAAAGCTCTAAGCGTCTATTGCTCGAAGTGCTTCGAGAGTCATCAACCCGTAAGTGTCCCTCGGTATTGGACCTTGGATGCGGAAACGCCCAACTCTTAGAATACTTCTGCGCCGAAGGCTACGAATGCAACTACACCGGCGTTGACATATCAACGCCCTTATTGGATGCCGCTCGTGCAGCATCGCCACCGAGCGCCGAGGCTCAGTTCGTTGCCGGCGATGTCAATTCTGGCGAAGGAATCAGCGGGCACTTTGATTTCGCTGTCTACTCCCACGTGCTCGAGATCCTGAGCTCGCCGGAGGGCTCGCTGCAGGCTGCGAAGGAGCTAGCCGACAAGATTGTCATTCGCTTCTTCGAGCCTCCGGATGGCGACGTCGACATTGCCGAAGTGCGCAACATGGAGGTTGGCGATGGCACTCTCGTCCCGTACCTCCGGAGGTCTATGAGCCGTGACTACTACAGATTAATCCTATCTAAACTCGAATGCACCCGAGTTGATGTCTACCTAGACGACTCGACCGACCAGGTGCACGTTCTGCACTTCGAGCGATAATGGCCTGCATCCTCAAAGCCCCGTCGGGGCCACACCCTGGGGTTGTAGTCTTTACGACCCCCGAGCGCGACGGGCTGATAAAGGTCTCCCCAGAGGGCGAAAGCGCCATCAGAGGGCTCAAGCCACGGTGGGTCGTTGGTCTTCATCATAATTGGCACGACCCCAGCTTCGCATACGATCCGCTGTTCGATTTCAGCATGGCAGGTGAAGGGGATTTAGGCGAAGCGGACTCAGACAGCGCTCCACCACTCATAAGCTTAGATGCCTGTAACTTCGTGCCGGAATATTTCGCAATTCCCAACGGAGCTAAGTTTTGGGATCTCCTGGTTGTGGCCAGGCCTGTGGGCTTCAAAGGATACGGCGATTTCTTTGACATGGTGCGATCTCTTTACGATGACGGACGTAGGATCCGGGTGCTTGCAATCTGCGCCATGCCGCCATTCGATCCTCAAGAGCGAGGAACCGTCTTATTCGACATTGAGGAGACTTACGAGGACACCTTCGACGCCGAAGAGAGAAAGCTCTTTTCTCTCCTCGTAATTCGCCGTGATTATCCATTTCCACTAGATCTCGCGACCTTGGCTCATTTTTATCGCTCGTCAAGAGTCTTCGCTCACTTTGCGCCGGACGAGCGCCGCGTCAGAGCGGCGGCGTACGCGTGGACGGCGGGGTTACCAGTAATAGGTACGGCTCCAGTAGCCTCGCTGCTGCCGACGAGCTTACGGTCGCCACCGTATTTCTTCGAGGCTAACGACACGGCGGAGTTCGCAGAGTCGGCACTGTCGGCTTTGGCTACGGCCATCCCTTCGCCGAACCAAGCGCAGCGTCATTTCGTCGAAACGAAAACAGCGATCGACTTAGTAAGGCAGCTGCGCGAGCGTTTTCCGTCGCTCGACGAAGGAGCCGACGACTGGGCTACGTCCGGACTCGGTATTCGGCTTGGACGGCACCATGAGCTGGGATTCGGCCCGAATAACGTGGGCATGGGGGTCCTTGAGCTCGTTGACCTTCTGAGTAACAACGAGTTAGCTGTCCGCGACGCTGTGTCCGAGTCTTCCGACCCCGAGATATGGCTAAGCGAGCGCAGTGATGCGGAGCCTTGGGTACGGCCGACCAGCCCGCAGCAGCCGCTGCTAACACGCCTCTTTGGAAGGAAATAATGAAGGAGCGGATCTTGTTCTCAGAAGCAGTAACCGCCATTTTGCGGCAGTCTCCGATCATGTTTGTCGACGTCGGAGCACGCGGCGCTTTAGAGCCGCCATGGTCGATGCTCCCGGACGGCTGCTTACGCGTCCTAGGGTTCGAGCCGGATGAGGATGAATGTCGTCGGCTGCGCAATGAACGCCCTCAAGATCTCTTCGTTCCAAAAGCACTATGGCAAATCCAGGCCGAGTAGATCTGCACGTCGCTCGGTTCCCCGGCTGTTCAAGCGTACATCCGCCGAACGTTGAGGTGATCAATCGCTATTTGCCTGCGCATGGCGAACCACGCGACACGGTGCAAGTGGTGGAGTACGCATCCACGACCCTCGACCAGGCAGTAGGCGACTTAGGCATATCGGCTGATTTCCTGAAGCTCGATACGCAAGGGTCTGAATTCGAGATACTGACCGGGAGCGAGCAGTCACTTGAGGGCGCCATCTTCGGCGCTGTCATCGAGACATGGACTTCTGAGGTTCACAGCGGTCAAGCCCTAACCGGAGATGTAATGAGGATCATGACCGACCGCGGTTTCTCCCTATTTGATATCAGCGTAGCGGCTGCTTGGGAGCGCCGCGCGGCCCGAGGCCTCGAACTTGGCGGGAGGCGCCAAGTGGTCGGGCTCGACCTCCTCTTCTTCAAGGAGCCCGCCCTTCTAAAAGGGGATTCGCAGCTGATCAAAGCCGCGGCGATCGCAGACGTATATGGTTATCCGGACTTCGCACTTCAAATCTTAGAGAACGTTGATCTTGAGGTTGCGGTTCAACTCAGCGACGCACTAATCAACCACCCGAACCCCAGTCCGCCCCGCAAGACCAGACCTTGGTTCCGGCGAGACAACAGTGATACTGTCGATGAGCAGTTCGCGAGGCTGCACTACTAGCCGTGGCGAGCCTAAGCTCGGAAGCACGCTGCTAAACAGAACACTATCCGACCGTATGACTCAGCCATCTCTGAAGCAGCTCCGCGACGTATACGCCGAGTGCACATTCCTCAGAGCCTCACCTCCAGATGGCGGTCACGCTGTCGGGGAGGTTTCCGACTTTTGGCAGCACTGCCTGACGGAGGCAAAACGGAACAAGTTGCCCAGCTTCAACGATATGCTGGTGATGCGTCGCGGGTCAACCTACCCGCTAGCTGACCGAGCGAAGGTCGATGATCTGGAGGCGGAACGCGAGTATGCAAACTCTGCGTGGAATGTTGTTGCCCCCTCAGTGCCAAGCGATTGGTGGCACTCAATCCACGAATCAGCCTGCGGCGCTCCTACTTGCTTCGACTTCGCTGGCGAGCCATGGACCGCAGGAGGGATAGTCAACGCCCTTACAGCGTCGCGAATCGCTGACAGCTGCGCTGAGCACAACCTTGATTCGCGGGCCTTGACCGTACTAGAGATCGGCGCCGGCTACGGCCAAGTTGCGCACCAGCTGTTTCAGCGGCTTGGGATCAGCAGTTACGCTGATTGCGACCTAGGTGAAAATCTTTTCCTTGCCAGTTACTTCTTGAAGGCAACCACTCGCCTTTGGCCAACGACGACGTCAGCCGTTAGCGCCGCTGAGCCAGCTAATGCGCCAGAATTGGCCTTCTTAAGCCCAGAGGCGCTCTCGACTGCACCAGAGACCTACGACCTTGTGATCAACTCCTACTCATTCCAGGAGATGAACCTGAGAAGCGTCGAGGCCTACTTTGAGCTCATAAGCTCGCGCTTATCCGACAATGGACTGTTCTACAGCCTCAACTCCCACGGCAAGGCTGGCGTGGCTTGGCCGGCGGACTACCCCGTGCACCTGTTTGAGCTCTCGAGCGTTCGACCAGTCCGCCGTTTTCCATGGCAGGTCTTCGGAACAAACCCCTACGAACTCGTCATGCGGCGACGCACCACCGCAGCGCTGGCTGGCGACAGCCTTAGGATGCTTCGAGTTGGACTGGACGGGTTGTGCTGTGCACTTCAGCTCGGTTTTCATGATGAACTGATAACACTGTGCGAGTCGTTCTCTGCGGGTAACCATGATGATCCAGCGTTGGAAGCCTTAGCCTGCTACGCGAGGTCTGGTGAGATCGAGAAGAAGCTCTTAGCGGCAGAACGCGTTGGCGTTTGTAACGGCATGGAAGCCGTCGGTGCCCACCTTATAGGTCTCGCCGAGTTCTCTACTGGCCGCGGTGACGGCGGTGCTGAAGCGCTGGCCCGGGCAAATGAGGGTCTCGCTCAATCTCACGCTAGGGTCCGTAACCACATTGCCCTCGCATGCATAGCTAATTCTCGCGGCGATAACGAATCGGCGGCCGCGGATACAACGGCAGCGACTGGTTTAGCGCCGCATCTGACAGACGAAATCCTGCGTCTCAGCGCCGACCCGCAAACATTTGGGGCAGCTCTTGCCGATCAACTGGCACTAACTGGGTCGCGGGCAGACAACCACCAGATGCTCCCCCGGAGGCATCCTATAGAGTCGCTACGGCGGCTCCTACCCAAGCAATTAAAACGTTCCCCCGAAAGGAAGAGTGCTTCGTGAACCTACGGACGACAATCACCAACGTTCAAGCGACGTATCGCGTTGTGAAAGATGATGTTCGTGACGCCGTGAGGGCTAGGCGGCAGCCTTGGCTGCCAGAGTTGGACGATGCTCAGGCTAAGGCGGTCGCTGATTTACGGCGAGACGGATTCGCCGTTGTACCTAATTATTGGACACCGGAACGCGCCCTAGCAATGCGTGACCAGCTTGAGGCGTACCTCGCGGATGGCAAGAGCCGTGACTTTGACGAGGGTGCTTGGCTCCGTTTTTGGGACGACCGGGCTTACGACCAAGGGGTTCGCCGAATTTATCACGCGGAGCGCTTAGTGCCGGAACTTTCCCCATTACGGAACGATCCCTTTGTGCTCGACATAGCGGCCGCATATTACGGGCAACCTTTCCATAGCAATGTGCTTGTGTTCCAACACAACGTCCAGTCAAATGAACACACGCGCTACTACCATGTCGATTCGTTTGTTCGCGAATTCAAGTCATTTATCTACCTTGATGACGTCGATGATGGTAATGGACCCTTTGCATACCTGTCTGGAACGCAAAAGAACCATCGAGCGCGTCTTAAAAAGCAGGTGATCGGCAACGGTCCAGGCGAATCAGATACGAGTTTTCGGCCGGAAGAGGTGAAAGCCTCGCTAAACAACGAAGTTCGGGTCGTCGGATCGGCTGGCACGCTAATTCTTGCTGATGTCCGGGGGATCCATCGTGGAACACCACAGGTCGATCGCTCCCGCTCTGTTTTAGTGAACTACATCCTGAAGCACCCTGGCGACCTCGTCATTGACAAGTGATTGGCTCAGTCAGTAGCTCCTCGCCGGGCGCTAACGTGACGGGTGATCTGATGGAGCTGGAGCCAAATTCTGCTAATTCTGTGGGCTGCGTACTCTCTGCCTGCACCGTTCGGAGGTTTTCATTGATGTTAGGTCTCGTTTTCGTATCGCCGCGAGTGCTTGCTTTTAAGGAAGCGCCGCCTGAGCCGTGTGCCAGCCGGCACATAGCGAGCCGCGGAATTGCCAATGTCTAAGCCGGTGCGGACCATCGACATCGGCGGGCGCCTTACTGGCCCAGGAGAGCCATGCTTCGTCATCGCCGAAATTGGTATCAACCATAACGGCGAGTTACCGCTAGCAAGGAAGCTAATCGCGGCGGCTGCGATCGCCGGTGCCGACGCGGTCAAGTTTCAGAAGCGAACAGTCGAACTCGCTTGGCGAAAGGAAGACCTCGAGAAGCCACGGGAGAGTCCTTTCGGGTCAAAGGCAGAGGACCTCCGGCGCGGTCTAGAGTTCGGCTTCGATGAGTACCAAGCGATAGACGAGTACTGCAAACTTCATGGCATACCGTGGTTTGCCTCGTGCTGGGATCAACCATCGGCTGATTTTGTCCAGCAGTTCGAGCCACCGTGCTGGAAGATCTCATCTGCGTCGCTGACCGATGATGCTCTGCTCCTTCACACCCGCTCGCTCGGTAGGCCAGTTATGCTGTCGACCGGAATGAGCTCGATCGATCAGATTGACCACGCAGTTGAGGTTCTTGGAAGGGAAGACTTGCTGCTCCTGCATAGCACTAGCGTTTATCCGGCTTCACTCGATGAATTGAACCTCAGCGTGATCAGCACGCTCCAAGATCGTTATAACGTTCCCGTTGGCTACTCGGGGCATGAGGTCGGACTTGCGACTACGGTGGCGGCGGTCGCTATCGGTGCCTGCGTAGTTGAACGTCACCTGACGCTCGACCGTGCGTTGTGGGGAAGCGACCAGGCCGCATCTATCGAACCGGCTGGATTCGCACGGCTCGTGCGCGACATACGCGCAGTCGAACAGGCGGTGGGCGACGGACGCAAACGGGTTTACCCCGGCGAGCTTGAAAAGCAGCACCTCCGTCGCTTCCCGTGACCGCCGGTTGATGTCTGATCGCGGCTTTGAATTTACGACGGCGCTCTGCGACGCTATTGATCAAACACTGGAATTTTGGGCGCGGCGCCACTCGGGTGCCTTCACTTATCGCGGTGTGAACATGTCGCGCGCGGTGGGGACTTCGCTCTACATTAAACTCGTAAATGATCCGGCCCTCTACTCCCGCTACGCAAGACACTTTGGCGGCCGAAGAGTCGAGTGGCTCTCGAAATCAGAACTCAACAGACCGCCCCTCGAGATTGACATTATCGAATGCATGATGGGGCGAAAGCCAAGATTCCGACCAATAAACGTAGCCGAGGCACGCTTACTCAGCTTTAAGCGTATGCCGGCTAGCAATGGGCCAGCTCTAAGCCCAAGTCTTGATGGACCAGTCATGTTCGTACTCCATGGCGTTAGATTTCTCGAATTCGTGGAGCCATTACTTCGCCTACTGCCACCTAGCATGGCGGTCGTCGCGTCAACGACCCCGGACTTAGGCGCACCGCTCGACAGGGCGGGAATACTGCAGGCTGACCCGCTCTATGATCCCGGCCAGGAGAGACTCATTAGGGGTAAACTCGGCCGCGGCTTAGCAGGCATGGAGAACCTCCCAGCAAGCTACGAGGCGATCTTGAAACCTCTTAAACAGTTTGAACCCCGGACAGTTGTCTTGATCGAGGGGATGACACCTTTTGATGAAGTTACCCACCTCGCGGCCAGGCAACTTGGCATTCCAACGCTTTGCCTCCAGCAAGGCTGGTCGCCGTTCATACACAACGGTTTTCGAGACATGCAATACAGCAACATGGCCGTATGGGGGGTCGGATTTCAGCAATTGCTCGCTCCTTATAACCGAAACCTTGAGTTCGTTATCACGGGCAGCATGCTGACTGACGAGCACCAACCCGGTAGTGCGCTCGCGACAGTCGTAGGCTCGAGGCCAGCAATCTCATTCTTCGTCCAAGGCCCATCCCAAGTGATTACCGAGAGTCATTTGTTAGATTTTGAGCAGCTAATTACAAGTGCGTCCGAACAGTTCCCTGATGCCGCGCTAATTGTCCGTGAACATCCAGCTGCTCCCCTCAGCGCAGAGTCCTTAGACCGACTGAGATGCGCAAGTAATGTCATCCTCGCGCCATCCTCGGCTTTCACCTTACGTGAGGTGCTGGAGGTCGCACGCCTGTCCGTCTCGATCTACTCGACTGTTCTCCTTGAATCTGCGGCATTAGGTGTGCCTGCGCTCGTGTTCAACCCAACTTCAATGCCACGCTACCATCCGGATCTGGAGTTGCAGGGGGTGGGGTTCGAATGTCGGGAAAGCAAGCATGCTCTTGAAATAATCGGAGCGGCGATTACAAGTGACTCATTCACCGAACAGTTCCGCGGCATGGCAAGCTTTCAAGATACGTTTTTTGATGGTTCGGACGGTTCCGCGGCCCAACGTATTGTTGAGGCAATGCTCAACCCCGGCGATCTAATCCGTACAGACTCTCTGCCTAACCACACAACTCAAAAACCCAAGCCTGATGAATAACGCGAGGTACCGCTGTGGCTAAGTGCTGTTTGCCGAAGTAGCTCCCGAGCAAGGCTTGAGCACTTGACAGTCCCCACCGCAGATGTCGTCAATCTGGGGGAATGGTGTGTGAGGTCGTAGCTTTACGCCACCTCCTCAGACGCTGCCCAGTACTCGGATCCGTGTTCGCGGTAGAAGGCGAAGGTGCGTTCCAGGCCGTCCCGTAAAGAAACCGTCGGCGTCCAGCCGGTCAGACCTGTCAGCCGGGAGTGGTCGACGTATATCGACCCGATGTCAATCCGCTCGCGGCCTGGGGGCCACGGAGCGGCGTCGACTTTCCCGCCTTCGCCGGCCAACTCTTGACAAAGCGTCGCGACGTCGAGCAGCGACACCGGCTCCTGCCCACCAACGTTCAGTGCGTTCCCGAAAGCCGCCTCGCAAAGAGCCGACTCTAGGAAGGCCGAAACTACGTCCGTGACATAAGTGAAATCTCTCAGCTGAGAGCCATCGCCGAAAACCATCAGATCCTCGCCATGGAGGGCCCTGCGGATGAACGTCGTAACAAACCCTTGGCGATCGTGTTTCATTAGCTGGTGTGGGCCATATGTGTTAGTCAATCGCAGTGAAATTGTTCGCATGTCGTAAACTTGGTGATAGAGGAGATGGAACCCCTCGCCTGCGACGAGGTTGATGCCGTTAACATCAACCGGGACCAGTGGGTGCTCCTCGGTGACTGGCAACTCACGCGGCCGCCCGTACTGCTGGCGAGACGCAGCAAATACGATGACAGCTTGAGGGTTCTCGCTACGGCACGCCTCCAGTAACGATAACTGCGCTTTACAGTTAATATCTAGGTCAGTTTGCGGATCGTCCATCGAGTCGGTATGGCTGACTTGGCCGGCTAAGTTAAAAATGAAATCTTGGTCGCGAACCAGCGTCCGGATAGACCATGGATCCCGCATGTCGGACAGGTTGACCCGCACCTGATCCTTAAACTCCCTGATGTTGTAGAGGTTTCCCCCGTACTCTGGAATCAGAGAGTCAACCACTGTGACTTCTGCTCCAAGCTCGACAAGGCGAGCAGCCAGGTTTGAGCCTATGAAACCGAGCCCGCCGGTCACCAGCGCCTTGGATCCGGCATAAGTGTCGAAAGATTTCTTATTCATTGCTGACGGTCAATATAGGCTTCAGCGCTTTGGAGTCAGGTGCCAGGCGTGCAGATCACCGAACCGCAACGGTTGGGCGTTGTGCGTCTGGCGCCACAGTGATTCGAACGCCGCCCGATTGCGAAGCCAGCCCGCGTTAGTCACCTGCCGATTGAGCAGGCGCAACCGGATCGCTGCCGCCGCGCGGCGACCGCCAATGACCTCGGTCGCCACGAGGAGGACCCTGACCCCCTCGAAGTTTCGCATAACCGTATGCCACTGGCGATTTGATAGCTCGGTATCAATGCGGTGGAACAGGTGAAGATCGACGTCAAGTGGAGATTCTTTCTCAAGATCGTGGCGAACGACTTCGCGCCCGGCAAACAGGAGTCTTAGGCGCTCAAGCGTCTGCGGGGCGTACTCAGTCATCACCATCTCCCGATCTGGCCCCAACCGCGCGAGCCGGGACTCAAGTATGCCGCCACCGACGCCGTAAGAGGCCAGACTCGTCACCGCTTGGTCGTTGAACCATTCGTCAAGAAGCTCCGCGCGGTTACCGATGTCAGGACGTTCATCAGCTTGCTGCTCAAGTTGGTCAGACGACTGCGCGATTGTGAACGGGCCCTCAGTCTGAAGGCGCAGCGCGTCCCAAGAGTGGGGGCTCAGAAGCGTCTCCCCGACCAGATCACGCTCGCCGGCGAAATCAACGATGTGTCGAACTGTCAGTGGCAACTGCATCACGCCAGCGGCCCTTTAAGGGGACAGCTCTTGGTCGGCTCGCGCCAATACGAAGAGGCCAAGCGCGTAAGCGGACTCCGACCCGGGTTGGTCAAGCGCGCGCTCCCGGTTGCCAGGTACCCACGCACGCTGAGCCATGTCTTTCAACCACCATTGCTCCTCTAGGGTTGAAAACGGGCGCAACAACGCTGGCAGCCGATCGCGTCCATAGACACGGTGGTAAGGAGAGAAAACTCCATCCCGACCCACAGGAATAGTAAGAATCATCTGGCCGCCAGGGGCTAGCATTGCAGCAAGTATTTCCATCGCCCGCAGATCGCCGTCAGGACTGTCGGTGCTGTCGTAGCGCCCAGAAAGCCCGACGTGCTCAACCGTCGAGCAGTTAATTATCTGATCGAACCGTTCCTCTGCAAGCGGCAGGTCGAGGATATCGGCCGAATGATGCGTCACCGGCGGAAACTGGAACTGAAGCTCAGACGGCATCCGATCAAGAGCAACTACATCGTGACCGCGCATTGCGGCCGCCAATCCGAGCATAGAGATGTCCGCACCGAAATCGAGCGTGCGGCCAGGGCCTTCGGCAAGCCTCGCGAAACAGAATGCCCATTCGACCGTTCGATCCCCGTCGAGGAACCTGGCACCGGAACCATCGATGCGGTTGGCAGCGGTGCTTGCAAGGTGCGCCGCGATGCGCAGCCCACGCTGAGCCGTGCTTCGGAAATGCTGCGTCGGTGCAGGGGGTTCGCTCGGCAAGCTCTGAAGGGTAGCGGGCTGCTGGTGGTAGCGGGGTGCCGGTAAACTCGAACTCTAGTGTCTGTTCCATTTCTAGATCTCCGCCGCCAAGCGCAATCCGTTGGTGCCAACCTGCCCGATGCGGTAGATCGGGTTATTTCCAGTGGCACCTACCTACTCGGCCCCGAGCTCGAGCTCTTCGAGCAGCAATTCGCGCTGTGGGCAGGCTCAACCTTCGCGGTCGGCGTCGCTACCGGTACAGATGCGATCGAACTCGCGCTAAGGGCTCTAGAAATTGGCCCCGGCGACGAGGTCGTCACGCAAGCCACGACCTGCGTACCCACTGTTGCTGCGATCGAACGTGCTGGCGCCAGACCGGTCTTGTGTGACGTTGATTTGTCGACGGGGAGCCTCGACCCCGAATCGCTGGAAGGCGCTATCGGCGCCAAGACCCGTGCGATCATTCCGGTACACCTTTACGGACAATGCGCGAATTTGCAGGCCGTCGCAGCTGCTGCCGGTGAGATCCCAGTGATTGAAGACTGCGCTCAGGCACACGGCACCAGGCTGAACGGGCGCCGCGCGGGATCCATCGGCCAGCTAGGCGCTTTCAGTTTCTACCCAACAAAGAACCTCGGTGCGCTTGGCGACGCTGGTGCTGTCGTGACCGACGACGAGGAGCTAGCAAATCGCTTACGGCAGCTACGGTGCTACGGCCAGTCCGAGCGCTACCTTCACGAAGTCGCAGGTGTCAATAGCCGACTGGATGAAATTCAAGCTGCGATGCTCAATGCGAAGCTGCTGCTGCTTGATGGTTGGATCGCGCGGCGCCGTGAAATCGCTGGACGCTATCTCGAGGCATTCGAAGACTCGCCACTGTCGCTTCTTCGGCCACGCCCCGGCACCGAGCACGCGTTCCACCTATTCGTTGTTCGGGCAAGCGACCGAGACGCGCTTCGAAGCGAACTGGAAACTAAAGGAATCGGAACGATGGTGCACTACCCGCTGGCGATCCATCAGCAACCGGCATACCGACGGCTCGGCAACGGCCCGGTGCCGCTGAATAATTCGGAGCGAATATGCTCCGAAATTCTTAGTTTGCCATTGTTTCCCGAGCTGACGGATGACGAGGTGTCTGAGGTTATTGAAGCTGTCACCTTGGCCTCGGCAAATCTCCAGCCGCTTTCCACCGACTAGCAGCCAGCAAGTCGTGCGCGTTCTCGTTGTTGACACTTACTACCCGCAATTCTTAGAGGAGCACTATCGGAACCCTGAGCTAGAAGACAGCTCTTACGACGAACAGTTAGCGGCACTGATGGCGCGCGCCTTCGGGACATCCGACGCCTATTCGACCGAGCTACGCCGCCTTGGCCACGAGGCTGAGGAAATCATCGTCAATGCGATGCCGCTTCAGGAGGCGTGGGCACGCGAACATGGCATGCGCACTTCTCTCATCCTCGGGACGGCGTCGAGGCTGCCAACGAAAGCCGGCTTGGCTGCAGCGCAAGCCTTGAAAAGCCGTATAGCGATGGCACAAGTTGAGCACTTCAGTCCGGACGTTGTTTACTGTCAGGATCTGGGGGCCTTCGCTGGCAGAGAGCTGGCGGCCATGCGTGAGCGTGGAATCCTCGTTGCCGGACAGATCGCAAGCCCCGCGCCGGACGCCGCGAGACTCCGCTGCTTCGATCTAATCTGCACCTCGTTCCCGCACTTTGTTGAACGCTTTCGTGCCCTTGGCATCGCGAGCGAGTACCTCCCAATCGGGTTTGACCGGCGACTCACCGGACGCGTTAAAGAACGTGGCCTTGACCCGGCAACGCAGGCCACGCGTGACATTGATGTGTCATTTGTGGGTTCGGTCGATCCGCGCGTTCACCCGTCACGCGTCGCACTACTCGAGCAGGTCTGCCGCAAACGGCCGATCGCAGTCTACGGAAGCGGGATTGACGCTCTCCCTGAAGAATCATCAATTAGGGGCTGTTTCCTGGGAGAGGCATGGGGGCTCAGTATGTATGAGTTGCTCGCGCGGTCACGGATAACTCTCAACCGGCACATTGACGCGGCCGAAGGCTGCGCAAACAACATGCGCCTATACGAAGCTACCGGCATGGGCGCGGCGCTGCTCACTGATAACGGCTCAAATATCTCCGAGATCTTCGAGCCGGGCGTTGAGGTCGAACTGTATGATTGCGCTGACGACTTGATAGATCAGATAGATCTTCTGCTGACAGACGACGAGCGACGCGGCCAAATTGCGCGTGCTGGCCGCGATCGGACGTTAGCCGAGCATTCATACAGCGATGTGATTGACGGCCTCAGTGGGATCCTGCGCGATTATTGTTGATTGGTGGTACGACCGCGGTTCAGCGTGAGTCGAGCAGCGCGGCAATTTGGGCCGGCGCTCTTTACCAGTTTGCCTTGATGCTCGACTACCGAAGCCTTTGATAACTACGAACGGCAATCGCCACGGCGAGGAAACCGTAAGACTGCCGCAGGCTGCAGCCAATAAATACCTTCAGGTTGCCATGCACTCGTGCTCGCCTACCAAGTGCGAAGGCGCCCGCGAAGAGCCGCGCGGTCACCTCGCCCGCCGACGGGACTCGGGCCAGCTGGAACCGCGAGCCAACGACTACCTTGGTAGGTTCAGCGGGTGATTCGAGTACCGCCACTGTTAGCGCGAGTTGTTCGCTCAAACGATCGTCTTCACCGCGCTGCGCTCTGGGGATTAGCTGAGCAGCAACATTTTGTTGCCACGCGCCGCCGACGAGCATTCGCGAACAGCTACTACGAAGCCAAGTTGCGCATGATCAAGGAATGGGCGCCGAAGTACACCGAGAACCAAAATTTCTACTACGACCTCGCTCCTCAAAACCGCTCATACCTTGCTTCGCTCGTGAGCATTATTACCGGTAAGCCTGTAGAAGTCGTCGAGGGCTACATCCGGGAACTAACCGAAGATGAGGCGCTGCGAGAGCACATTGCGACGGGACTACAGTTCGGATTAGCTTTATCTGACGCTACGGTTGGCTTCGGGCGACGCGAGGGTTGGTACGCAATCATCCGGTCGTTCAAGCCCCGGATGGTTGTGGAGACGGGTGTCCACCAAGGTGTAGGCGCGTGCGTAATTATCTCGGCCCTCCTCCGTAACGGAGAGGAAGGGCACCCAGGCGTGTACGGCGGTACCGACATCGACCCGGCTGCCGGATTTCTTTTAAGTGGGCCGTATGCGGAGGGCGCCCAAGTGCTCTACGGCGACTCACTGGAATCGCTAGCAACGCTCGATGGACCGATTGACGTTTTCATTAATGACAGCGATCACAGTGCCGCGTACGAAGCGGCTGAGTACAAGGCCATTGAACCAAAGCTGGCTGACCGCTCAATCATTCTAGGTGACAACAGCCACGTAACGACCGAGCTAATGAATTTTGCGAAGCGGCGTGGTCGACCCTTCGTGTTCTTCAGAGAGGATCCAATTGATCACTGGTACCCGGGCGCAGGGATCGGTATCTCCCCCTCAGCGATCCCCCTCGATTCAAACTGACCCACTCCCGTCAGCGCACATCACACTCAAATAACTTGCGTTGTTCAGAACGGCTTTGGCCAGCGGCCCCTCGTCGAAGCGGTCAGAAGCTTATATTTAGCAGCGTCAACTGCGGCCATTGCCCGTCGCTCGGCGGCCGAGCCTGCACTGGCTTGCCTGATCGCTAAAGCCTCAGCGCGCTGGAGCTCCACTGAGGAGCCGGTCTTGCTCTCCGAGTGCCAGCGAAACCGAACGAGCACGTCGCCGAGGCGAGCGACCTTCACTCCTCGCAACAGACGGAGATAGAAGTCATAATCCATCGCGTAGTGAAGGTCTTCGCGCAACGGCAACGCCCGCTGCAGAAGTTCGCGTCTAAAGATCACAGTCGGCGTACTCAAGAATTCTCCCAACCAGAGGTAGGCGCGCCAATTCCACGGGGGCGGCGAATATATGCGGCGGACCGCACCGCTTGATTCGGTAATTGCCATACGCCCAAAGATTGCCCCTAGATCCGGGCGCGATTCAAGCTCCCTGACCGCGGCCTGAACGCCAGCTGGCTCGACCTCATCGTCGGCGTTGACCCACATGACTAGATCGCGGTCAACCTTCGCGAATCCGCGGTTGAGTGCGTCACTCTGTCCGCTGTCGGGTTCGCTCCACCAGCGGAGGAATGCGTTCTGCTCGCCGAACAGCTGAAGCTCTCTAACAGAACCGTCGGTTGAGGCGCCGTCAATCACGAGATGTTCAAGCTGCACGAGTGTCGCGAGGCTCGCTACGGACGCCAAGCACGAGGGCAGGTATTCGCCCTGATCAAGCGAAGGTGTAACAATTGATAAACTGAGCATCGGAGTGATCGTCGGACGGTTGCGGCCGATTTTTTGATCGTAGCGCAGTGAATTGCAAAGGACGATATATGCGCCCGCGAATAACGATCATCACGCCAAACTTTAACCACTGCGTTTGGCTGGAGCGAGCGATGCTGTCGGTGCTGGATCAGGGCTACCCGAACCTCGAGTACGTCGTCCTTGACGGCGGCTCAACCGACGGCTCAGTCAACCTGATCAAACGTTATGCCGACCGCCTTAGCCGCTGGAGCAGCGGTCCGGACGGCGGCCAAGTCGAAGCGATCAACAACGGCATAGATGAGAGCACCGGGCAAATCATTAGCTACTTAAATTCCGACGACTACTACCTCCCAGGCGCGCTTGAGCGAGCTGCCGCGGCGTTCGAGGCAAGCGATAAGCTGTGGGCTGTTGGCGCTTCGGTCTTTACCGGCGCGCGCAGCGCTGAAGTCGGCTACACGACAAGTCGATGGATCCCTAGCCTGCCAGCCGGGCCAAGGAGCCACTGGCTGCTCTATCAGTGGAGCTTCCCTCAACCTTCTTCGTTTTGGCGGCGGGAACTGTTCGAGCGCGCCGGGCAATTCGATGCCGGCTTCCGTTATTGCTTCGACACTGAGCACGCTCTTCGATGCTTGCTCGAGGGCTTCGAACCAGAAATAATCGAAGACGATTTGGCGGCTCGCTTTCTACATCTCGATACAAAGTCAGCAGGCGACAGCGCTGATTGGCAGCGGGAGCGTAAGCTGATGCAGCAGAAGCTGAGACCACTGCTGACTCCCGTCGAGCGCGTGCGATACGCATTGGAGCTGGCACTTGAGCGCAGCGGCATCTACCGGTTTGTCAACCGGTCGGAAGCCCCAGCGCCATCAGGGCCTTGAGGCCTGCACGAAACTCGGTGGATAGCAGCCAGTATCGTGGACTGCAATGGACGCCGCGCAAATCCTTCAGCGAACATTCTTGCGTTTCGGTGCTCACATCGAGCGCGCGCGGCCAGCGAGCGCGAGGCGAGCAAAACTGATTGAAGACCTTAATATCGATGCCGTGTTAGACGTGGGCGCTAATACCGGGCAGTACGGCAGTGGGCTTCGCAATGCTGGATTCCAAGGCCGAATAATCTCGTTCGAACCACTCTCCGGGGCGTTTGCTGAGTTGACGAGGGCAGCAGCCGCTGATCGGCTCTGGGATGTCCATAACATCGCGCTTTCCGACAGCGAGCGGCAAGGTCAAATCCATGTTGCTAAAAACCTTGTGAGCAGCAGCCTGCTCGAGGTTCTGCCCGAACACCTCGCTGCGGCTCCAGACAGCGCAACCGTTGGCGTTCAGGACGTTGAGCTAAGGCGGCTAAATTCCGTCGTTCCGGCCGGCGCACTTGACTCCCCCATCCTACTGAAGCTCGACGTCCAGGGCCATGAACTGGCCGTGATTAGCGGTGCCACGAGCACGTTGAAAGATGTCGTTCTGGTCGAGTGCGAGATGTCTATTGTCGCGCTATACCGGAATCAGCCGCTGTTGCGCGAGACAGTCAACCTGTTCAGCTCTATCGGCTTCGAACTGATTCAGCTTGAGCGCGGTTGGTACGACGTCCGGGATGGGCGAACGCTCCAAGTTGACGGCTTCTTCGCGCGGCCCCAGCCTGATTAGGACTTACCGGACTGAAACCACGCAACCGTCTCGCGTAAACCATCCTCAAGTGGCACCCGAGCATCAAAACCAACGAGCTCGCGGGCGCGGCTGACGTCGAGGTACCGAGTCGGTTGACCGTCCGGCTTCGAGGCGTCCCAAACCACCTCTCCTTCGAATCCTGTTAGCTGCTGGATCAGCTCAGCCAAGTCGCGGATCGCGGTCTCCTGACCGGTGCCAATGTTGACGGGGTCTGACACTTCTAAGTGCTCGGCTGCCAGAACCAGCGCGCGCGAGGCGTCGTCAACGTAGAGAAACTCGCGCGATGGCGTGCCTGTCCCCCAAAGCGTCACTGCCTCGCCGCTCTCGCGCGCCTCAACGAATTTGCGGATCAGGGCCGCGATCACGTGCGAGGACTCAAGGTCGAAGTTGTCGCCCGGGCCGTAAAGATTGGCGACGATTGGGACAACTGAGTTGAAGCCATATTGGCGCCGGTAAGCGTCGCTAAGGACCAGCATCATCTTCTTCGCTAAGCCATAAGGCGCGTTTGACTCCTCCGGGTAGCCATCCCACAGCGCCTCCTCGCGGAAGGGTGTTAGCGTGAACTTCGGATAGGCGCAGACGGTACAGGCAGAAACCAGCTTCTCAGCGCCAGCTTGGCGCGACTGCTCAAAAATGTTGGCGGTCATCATCAGGTTGTCGTAGACCAGCGGCGCAGGGTTGTCGCGGTTGTAACCGATGCCGCCAACGTTCGCCGCAAGGTGGATCACGACTCCAGCGCCCTCAAGCGCCTGACGGCAGGCCTGTGGGTCACGCAGGTCATATTCGGCGCTGCGAACTACGCTTACCTCGGCGCCAAGCTCGTTTAGGTCGCGCACAACCGCCGAGCCCAAAAAACCGGCGCCGCCGGTCACTACGACATTGCGCCCGGCCCAAAAATCAGGGCTGGGATCGCCGCTGACGCTCACTCGCTGTCAACCCTCACGGTGCGACCAGCCATCTCGTCCTCGAGCTCCTTGACATCGGCATTGACCATGTTTCGAACCAACTCAGCGAAGTTGACGGTTGGTTCCCAGCCGAGCTGCTCGCGCGCCTTCGACGGATCACCGCAGAGCGCGTCAACTTCAGCCGGGCGGTAATAACGAGGGTCAATTTCGACGTACTTCTCCCAGTCAAGGCCCAGATGCTCGCCAGCGGCATTTAGAAAATCGCGCACCGAATGCATCTCGCCGGTCGCGATGACGTAGTCGCCTGGCTCATCCTGCTGAACCATTCGCCACATCGCGTCGGTGAAGTCGGGCGCGTAGCCCCAGTCGCGGCGAGCATCAAGGTTGCCAAGGAAAAGCTGCTTCTGAAAGCCAGCCTGAATCCGCGCCAACGCCCGCGTGATCTTGCGCGTGACGAAGGTCTCACCGCGGCGCGGCGACTCGTGGTTGAAAAGGATTCCGTTCGAGGCGTGCATTCCGTAGGACTCGCGGTAGTTGATCGTGATCCAGTAGGCCGCGACCTTCGCAACGCCGTACGGACTGCGGGGGTGAAACGGCGTCTGCTCGTTCTGCGGCGGCGTTGCTGCGCCGAACATCTCGGAGCTGGAGGCCTGATAGAAGCGCGGCGTGACCTGCGCGTCACGAATAGCTTCCAACATACGGACCGTTCCCATGCCGGTGACGTCCATCGTGTACTCAGGAACGTCAAACGAGACGCGCACGTGGGACTGGGCGCCAAGGTGGTAGACCTCGTCCGGCTGAATCTCATACATCAGGCGAACCAGCCGGCTCGACTCCGCCAGATCGCCGTGATGGAGAAATAGCTTTGCCTCAGCCTCGTGACGGTCACGGTAAATCGGGTCGAGACGGCCAGTGTTAAATGACGATGAGCGCCGTATCAGGCCGTGTACTTCGTAACCTTTACCGAGCAGCTGCTCGGCGAGGTATGAACCGTCTTGTCCGGTGATTCCTGAGATCAGTGCGCGAGTCATGCTTTGAAATCTTACCGGTGAGTGGCGCGATCCTGCACCCGCGGCTGCAGCGTCCGCTAGCCTCACGCCCAGATGGGCATTGACGCAGCAGTTATCGGTTGTGGGCGAGTCGGGCTGCCGCTTGCGCTCTCCTTCGCTGACCAAGGCCTCCAGACGCTTGGGATTGACACCGACAGCGAGCGGCTGAGCGCGCTTCAGTCGGGGCGAATGCCGTTCGACGAGCCCGGCGCCGAGGATGTGCTGGCGCGCGTCACAGCGGCCGACAAGATCGAGTGGTCGGCGCGCGTCACCGACGCCGCCCAGGCCGATGCGATCGTCATCACGCTCGGAACACCGTCGTTCGCACACATCGAGATCGACCTGCGCCAGATTCAATCGGTGCTCGACGACTTACTGCCGGTGCTGCGTGAAGGTCAGCTGCTGGTGCTGCGCTCAACAATCGCCCCGGGAACGACCGATTTTGTCGCTGGCTATCTGCGCAAGCACCGTGGCCTTGAGGCCGGCGAGAAGATCTTTGTTGCCCACGTGCCGGAGCGGATTGCCGCCGGGCGCTTTTTTGAGGAGATCGGCACGCTGCCGTGCATCGTCGGCGGCGTTGGTGAGAACTCTGGCGCGGCGGCTGAGCAGCTGTTCGCGGTGCTTGGCGCGCCGATCGTTCAGACGACACCAGTGAACGCCGAGCTGGCAAAGATCTGGACCAACATTCTTCGTTACACAATGTTCGCATTGCCGAACCGACTGATGGTCGAGTGCGAGCAGTACGACGCCAATGTCTTTGAAGTGATCGACCTGATTAACCGTGACTACCCACGCGGCGGAATGCCAGCGCCAGGGATGACGGCTGGAACCTGCCTGCGTAAGGACTTTGCCTTCAGTGAAGAGCGCTCAAACGGGCCGGGAATGCTGCTGGCCGTGTCGCGGGTCAACGAGTCGGTGCCCCTGTTCCTCGTAGAAGGGCTGCGCGCGCGGCTCGGCTCGCTTAATGGCAAGAAGGTCGCTGTCCTAGGCCTCGCGTTCAAGGCAGACACCGACGACCAGCGCGACTCACTGTCACACAAACTGATCCGGCTGCTGGAGCGGGAACTAGCCGACGTTGCCGTGCACGACCCACGCGTAAGCACCCCAACCGCCTCATTTGATCAGGCCGTCATCGATGCTGACGCCGTGATCATCGCCACCGACCACAGCGAGTTCCGCCGGCCGGAGGTGCTCAGCGCCCTGACCGACAGTGCGCGCAACGAGGCGCTGCTGGTTGATCCGTGGAACTGTTTCGGCCAGTACGAGGTGTTTGCCCGGCTGGCCGAGATCGGTTCCGTACCAATAGCCTAATGCTCCGTAGCCTCGCAGTCATCCCTGCTTTTAATGAGGCCGCGTCGGTTGGCACGGTGGTCGAAACTGCGATCGAAGAGCTCCCCGGATGGGATGTCGTCGTGATCGACGACGGTTCAGATGACGAGACTGCCGTTGTCGCCGCCCGGGCAGGTGCACATGTTGTCAGCGCGCCTTACAACCTCGGCATCGGCGGCGCCGTCCAGACTGGCTTTATCTTTGCCCGCGATTTTGGTTACCAACGAATGGTCCAAATCGACGGTGACGGTCAGCATGAGGCAGCGGCGGTTTCGGCGCTTGAGCAGAGGATGGCGGACTCCGGCGCCGACATGGTCTGCGGCTCACGTTTCCTTGGTGAAGGCGATCATTACCCGGCGCCGATCAGCCGCCGCACCGGGATTCATATCTTTGCCTTCGTTCTGTCCAGTTTTCTGCGGCAGCGAGTCACCGACCCAACCTCAGGCTTTCGGCTTTACAACCGGCGGGCGATCGAGCTGTTCGCGAATGATTACCCACCGGACTACCCCGAGGTTGAGGTGGTTCTGATGCTCCATCAGCACCGACTAAAGATGGCCGAAGTGTCGGTTCAAATGCAGCTGCGCCAAAACGGCAACTCGTCGATCAGCTCGGGCAAGTCGGCCTACTACATGGTCAAAGTTCTCCTTGCGCTATTCGTTGGCCTACTGCGCGCGCGCAAACCGGCTAAGGCAGGCTGAGCTGTGGACAACCGGATCCAAATCGTGTCGATTGCCGCGGCGTTCCTATTGGTCGTGTTGGTGATTGAGCTGGTGCGGCGAAGGCGACTGAACGAGCGCTACGCGCTACTTTGGCTCTTTAGTGCATTCGTGATCCTTGGCCTGGCGATCTGGCAAGGGTTGCTGGAGCGGCTCGCAACCTTGATCGGCGTTGCTTACCCGCCCAACGCACTCTTTCTGGTTGCCGTTGCCTTCATCTTGCTGCTGGTGCTCAACTTCTCAGCGGCGCTGTCACGACTTGGTGATCAGACGCGAACGCTGGCGCAGCGACTCGCGATCCTCGAAGCGCGGCAGCGCAGCGCGGATCAGGGCAGCGCGGATCAGGGCAGCGCGGATCAGGGCATCGGCTTAGTTGCTCCGGGCGACAGAGCGGCGGAGAGCGCGCAGCAGCCGATAGCAGAGCACGATCGCGCGGCTGACGACTGAATTAGCCGCGACCGCGAACGGATGCCCTGCTCCGTGCGCCCGAGCTTGGCCGGCGTGCTCAGCGAACTGCCCCTCAAAGCCAGCCATGCTGAGCGTCCCCTCGGCCATCGTGAAGGCGGCTAGATCGCGATCAATCACGACCGGATCACCGCGCTTGGCAAGGCGCAAGAAGAGGTCGTAATCCATTGAGTAGCGGTAGTTGAGGCTGAGCGGCCCGACCTCGCGAAGCACCGCAGCGCGGACAAAGGTTGCCGGGCAGGAGATGAAGTTCTGGGTCAAATAGAGCGGGAACGAATAGTGGCGGAGTAAGAAGTTCTTGTAAGCGGTGACGAAGCTGCGGATCTCGGCTCCGTCGCCGTTGACGATTTGGCAGCCGCCGGTGAACCATTGCGCCTGAGGGCTGTGCTGCGCGACCTGCGCGACTGCCTGCAGCGCGCCAGGCAAGTAGCAATCATCAGCGTTCAGCCAACCAACCAATTCGCCCGAAGCGAGCGCAAAACCTCTATTGACCGCGTCAGACAGGCCTTCGTCAGGGCCTGAAACAAAGCGCACACCGGGGTACTGGGCGACGACCGCAGCCGTGTTGTCGCTCGAGCCGCCGTCGATCACGATTTGTTCGACATTCGTATAGCCTTGGCTGCTGACGCTCTTGAGTGACCGCCCGATTGTGTCCGCGGCGTTTAAGCAGGGTGTGACGATGGAGATTGATGGAAGCACGCGAGTCGCATAGTATTCGTGACGAACTGAGACTTGTCCTAGTGGGCGGCGTGTCGCACCCAGCTGTGTTCGGCGCCAGCCCCTACCACCTCCGCCTTCGGCCCCAACAAATGCGATTAACCGACACCCAGCGCTCGTCGACACCACCGGATTCACCACCGTCGCCATCGACCTTCAAGCTGGTTGAATTACCGATCGCAATTACTGACTACGAGCGGACACTTGACTGGATTGACGAAGCAATCGCCGTCGGGGCGCGCGAGTATGTGTGTGTGACACCAGTTCACCTACTGATGGCCGCTTACGAGGACCCAGAGGTGAGGATCGCCGTCGGTAAAGCGGGATTGATCGTCCCGGACGGGCAGCCGCTGGTGTGGGCGCTGCGTGCACTGGGAGCTTCCGCTGCAAGCCGCGTCTACGGGCCCGACCTGATGATTGCCGCCTGCCAGAGGGCAGTGAAGACTGGTGCACGGATGTATCTGTACGGCGGCCGCAACGACGGTGCGCTAGTGCAGCTAACGCTCAACCTGCGCCGCCGCTTCCCCGGGCTCAACATTGTTGGTGGCTACTCGCCGCCCTATCGAGCGCTCGAGCTTTACGAAGAGGAGAGTGTCGCGGCGGAGATCAACGCCAGTGGCGCCGACATCGTCTGGGTCGGTACCGGGCAACCGAAGCAGGAGCTCTGGATGGCGAACATGCGTAGCCGGCTGGATGCGCAGGTGCTAATCGGCGTCGGCGCAGCCTTCGACTTTCATGCTGGACTCGTGGCGCAGGCGCCGCGCCAGCTGCAGGAGGTCGGATTGGAATGGGCTTGGCGCCTGGCGCGAGAGCCACGCCGACTATGGCGGCGCTACCTGCGCTACAACCCGTGGTTCGTGTTCCTATTCACAAGACAGTGGCTTGAGCAGCGGCGTAATGGTGGCTGACCAGTGCAACGCGTTTTAGTAACCGGCGCCGCCGGCACGATTGGTCAAGCGGTCGCCCGCAGACTAATCGGCGACCCGCAGTGGGAGATGCGCGCAAGCGACCAACGACCGCTGCCGGGCTGGATCGCCGATAGTGCCGAGGTTCACAGCGGTGACCTGCGTGACCGCGCCCGGGCACTGGAAGCAACTGAGGGATGCAGCCATGTGATCCACCTCGCAGCAATCGTCGGCGGAATCGCCAACTTCCACAAGCTCCCCTACACGCTCACCGACGTCAACGCGTCGCTTTACAACAGCGTTGTCGGCGCAGCAATCGAAGCTAGCGTTGAGCGCTTTGTCTACGTCAGCTCCTCAATGGTCTTTGAGAACGCGGTGCTGTTCCCAACACCCGAGTCCTACATCGCCGACTGCCCGGTACCAACGTCGGCTTACGGCTTCAGCAAGCTTGCCGGGGAGCACTGGGTCCGGGCCGCCCATGAGGAACACGGACTTCCCTACACAATCTGCCGCCCGTTCAACGCCTACGGCCCGGGTGAGATGCCGGAGGACGAGCCGGGAATTGCCCACGCCGTGCCGGACCTAATTCGTAAGTGCCTAGTGCTACCCGGCGACGACTCACCGCTGCCCATATTTGGTGACGGCAGCCACACGCGCACTTTGACTCACGTTGATGACATCGCTGACGGAATCGTCACGGCAATGGGCGCCGAGGCTGCGCTAAACGAGGACTTCAATATTTCGGCGGCGCGCGAGCTGAACGTCGCGCAGATCGCCGAGATCATCTGGGCTGCCTGCGGCCGCGATCCGGCAAAGTTTGAACTGAAACGCGGGCCGAGCTTTGACGTTGACGTTGTGCGTCGCTGGCCAGATGTTTCGAAGGCCGAGCAGCTGCTGGACTGGCGAGCGCAGATCAATGTTGAGGACGGCGTTGCAGATACCGTGGCCTGGCTGCGCGGGACGTTTTAACGCAGCGCGCCCAGCGTAAGCTTGACGCCCTCAGCCAGCGGCACCTGGGCCGTGAAGCCAAGCTGGTCGGCGGCCAGTGAGACGTCGAGCGAGCTGCGTTCGAGCTCGCCGTCACGCGGCGCGGCGAAGTGCGGACTGAGTGGCCCTTCACCGGGCGCTGCCGCTGCGTTGAGCGCCGTGATCAGCTCGAGCACGCTTGAGTCGATTCCAGTGCCAATGTTGAAGGGGCCGCCGGGGCTACCGTGGTCGCCCGCCAACAAGTTGGCGGCGACGATGTCGCTGACGAAGGTGTAGTCGCGGCGCGCTTCGCCGTCACCGTAGACGGTTGGCTGCTCGCCGCTAAGCAGCCGCCCGGCGAAGATTGCGATTACGCCGGCCTCGCTGGCCGGGTTTTGGCGCGGGCCGTAAACGTTGCCGTAGCGCAGCGTCACGGTTTCAAGCCCGCGGGCGCGGCCAGCCCAGGCGCAGTAAAGCTCCGCGCAGTGCTTGCTCTGGCCGTAGGCCGACACGGGCGCCGGCACGACGGTCTCAGGCGTGGGCATCACATCGGTGTCACCATAAATCGCGCCGCCGGTTGAGGTGTTGACGAGGCGACGAGTGCCAGCGGCGTGGGCGGCCTCGAGCACGTTGATCGTGCCAACGACGTTGACCGACGCGTCGAACGCTGGATCCTCAAGTGCGCGGCGAACATCGATCTGCGCCGCGAGGTGGAAAACGCGCTCCGGCTGCGCCTGCGCGAACGCCTGCCTGACGGCCTCGCCATCACGGACATCGATCTGATGGAGCGTGGCGCCAGCAGCGAGCGCCGGCTGCAGATTCCGGGTCCGTCCTGAAGAAAGGTCGTCGATCACGGCGACCTGATCGCCGCGCGCCAGCAGCGCGTCAACGATGTTTGAGCCGATGAAGCCGGCGCCGCCGGTTACGAGCGTTCGCATTGGCTGATCGTACGCGCTCTAGCCGCCGTAGATCGCGGCCAGCTTGGCGGCGACGACGGCCGGCGAGGCGATCGCGGTGATCCGTTCGTTGTTTGCCTTGCCGCGCGCGCTGTCG
>Ga0209284_10001175_pt1 | contig 41162 bp, 47 predicted proteins | sample FRY03_FD_187211 | JGI IMG/M metagenome (GOLD analysis project Ga0209284, IMG submission 187211) | Freshwater microbial communities from Lake Fryxell liftoff mats and glacier meltwater in Antarctica - FRY-03 (SPAdes) (version 2) | ecosystem: Environmental > Aquatic > Freshwater > Ice > Glacier... | reverse complement strand
CTTCATCGAGGTATGTCTCTCTTGCTGAAGAGACGCCCGTCACATTGGCTGAGTTCCAGACGTGATCATACTTCGCTTGTGCTAGCCCGAGCGCAATGTAGTAGTTCTTTCTCGGGATTTTGACTGTAGCATCGTAAATGTCCCGTGCGTCAGCAATGAGGTCATCATTGGTCTTCGTCCATTTGCGTGGCATCCACACGATGTTCCCACCGTAGCTGCGGACTTCGCTCCTAACGACACCGTGCTCGTCAAACTTCGAGGTTAAGAACTTCTGGACTAAAGCGACCATGTGGTTGATTTCTGGATTAAAATCGCTTAACCCGAGGGCTACGCACATAGCACCTTCTGCCTTGCGCAGCGCAAAAAAGCATTCTAGTGGCTTATCGTCGTTCAAGATAAGTCTACCGATTGATTTTGTTGTCATGATGATTCCTTTCATCAAGGGGACTATCCCCACTTATTCCGAGTAAAAGACTAAGGTCTAATACTATTTTTTTAGAATGTGGCGTAAGCCCAAAGACTAAGATTGGGTTACACCGTGGGTCAAACAGGAAATCGTTTAGGGCGAATGTTTTAAGTTCGCTTAAAATGAATGCTGATAGTCTTGACCTATTAAACCGTGATCTACCACTATACATCACAAGTTTACATAGGCTTTTATATGTGTCCTATGATAATCTACACAATCCCCACTTATTCCTATTAGAAGACTAGGGACTAATAATATTTTTTTAGAATGCCTGAGCCAGCACGCGTAGGGGAACGCGCACCGACTCAGACAGATTATGCTCGCAACCTAGAAGGGCGCAAGCTCCGATGAAACTGGTGTCTCCAAGAGGGTGGCACCTTGACGGTCAACTTTGACAAACGCCCGCAAAAGAGCGATGTTCCCGTTGAGCGGGTTAACTGGCAGTTCGCCCAAAGACCAGTCAGCCACTACATCATCAGCGAGATAAATGCCACGCTTATTGATAGAGTACTCTGACCCGTCCTTCCGCTTCAGGTTAGCGACCTTTACAGCCGTCAACACGAAGTCGTCCACCGCATTGACCAAAGCCAAGCGACAGTTACTCATCTGGAACTCGTTGGTCACGGGGTCAATAGCAACTCCGTCGATCAACGCCTGAGCAACTCGCAGAACTTCGCGGTTGGTGGTTGGGTCGAGCCAGAGGGTGTACTGGACATCGAGAGCCAATGGACTTTTGCCGATGACGGGTATAACTGTCACTGGCACTGCGCGAGTGGTGAACTCTACACCAGTCGCCTTTACTAGATGGGTGAACTCTTGTACGAGCTCACTGATTCGTGTTATGAGAAGCATTTTACGCTCCCCTTTCCGTTAATATACACCGAACACTCTGTGAACGATGTAGTCGGGGTTTCTGACCCCACTTATTCCACGGCTAGACCCGTTATGGGACTTTCCGCAGAACAGGGACTTGAGTAAACAAATCCCCACTTATTCCCACGGTTGAAGCCGTTAGGAAACTTTAGAATGGTGGACGGGGTGGGTTAGCACTTGACCAATTTAGAATCAAGATTATCATATTATAATCCTAAGTCTTTAAGACCACCGATCAAGATGTCCAACAATGACTCCTGACCACGAGCAGGCGACTGGAATAGCACACGATCCACCAGACCATAGCGAACGTGCGCAGTAGCCTTAACATATGCCTCTTTGCCCTCATGCCAGACAAGTTCGTAAGCCATCTTGGGGTCTGTTAGCCAACGGTAATAGCATACAGCAGCATAACCAGGGTTCCTTGCTTGTTTGAATTCCTTGATCATATCTTTCTGTATGGTAGCCAGGTCACGGGAGTTAAAGTATGCACACCAGACTTTGAAGGCACGGGAATTTGAATTGCTCATCTCATCCCTTCGTACTTGCTTTTGCTTATCCCAAGCCCGGAGTTTACGTGCATACCTAGTATTGAAGGACTCCAGCCACACCATTTGTGCATCAGTGAGTGTTGGCACTGCAGCTCGAACAAGTGGTATTAGTGTTGAATTCTGGCGCATGAAGATAGTGCCATCCTTCTCCTCATTTACCTTCTGTGTTGCTTCTGCATACCGCTTCATCATTGTGGCAAAGATACCGTCCTCCATTGTGTCTAATGGTATCTGTTCAGCAATGGCTTTTGGCAGGCGCTTTTCAAAGAACTTGTCAATCTTAAGACCATTATTGACAATATCCTCCACCATTGAATCCCACATGTCCTGAACTCCATTTTCGATGTATTTGAATGCATCAACGTTTGTTGTTTGTGCTGTTGCGTCAATGATATCATTACCTGTTGCTGGCAGCTCAAGTGGATAAGATGGTCCATATACACTCGCCCTAACAATCATGCAGTTTACATATTTACCAAAGCCAGGGTTATCCATTTGGTTAACAATCATTGTAAGTCCATCATCCCTTGTCATCTTGCGGTTGCTATAGACAGTATTGGAGATGAGCTTATTCAGATTGTTGCTGATGTTTGTGTTTGCGAGCAGATAACCCATCGGCAGTGTTGCTTGAGCCAAATCAATTATCTGAACTGCAGCTTCATTAACCCGCATGAATGGCATTGTATCTGCATCATACCTGTTGATTGAATAACCACCTGGACCGTTTGGTGAGCGGATGATGACCACTACATCGATTGCTTCGTCTGCATTAGTAGGTATGTCAAGATCTTCTGGGATTACTCCACCAAACATCATTTTGCCATTGATGGTTGGATCACTTGACCACAGTTTAATGCGGATGAACCTAGCCATATCACCATCTTGGTCCCATGTATCATGTAGCTCTGCAGTTTGTACAAAGCGATTACCTGGGATTATTGCACCAAAACGAGGATCAAACCACACTAAGTTGTTCTTTGATTCTGGGAGATTTTGTCCACCAAGAATTTGTAGAGCCTCATGTGTGATTACTGGTGCAAAGAAAGCGTTATACATTGGCAGCCAGAATGAGTTATTTGATAGTGCAGCGCGCATCCTGTTAGCCAATTGTCCAAAGGCAAGGTGGATGAATGTTGAGCTATCAATTATGGAATGACCATTATTCTGCCATTTATCGGCATTTGAGTGCCATTCCGATATCTCGTTGCTTTGTTGGTCAATGTTTTCTTTCTGCTGGTTCTCATCTGGATTTACTTTAATCCATGTTGGTATCTCACCCTTTGCAATTTCTGATTTGAATTCCGTGAGTAATGAATCTAACTCCAACTTGAACCTATCTTGAGTAAACAACCATGGGTTATTAACTGCTGATTGGATGTCCCAAGATACTGGATAACTAGTGTCCATCGGCCAAGCTGTGAATGTCCAGTTATTTGATACCCTGACCATTTCCTTCTTTACCGCTGAGCTGTGGTACACAACATCTGCACCAATGTCATCATCAGTCACAACGTGGAATAATCCTTTAATTAATCCACCGCTGAAAGTTAACCGTCCAAGGAATGTATGACGGCCATGATTTATTGCACCAATCATTTTGCGCTTAGCCTCTGCTTCCATAGCAAAGCACATCTTGACCATTACGGATTTCCGGATGAAGATTGGGCCATCGAACATGACTTCTTCGTCTGAAGAGTATGTTAGGCCATTTTCCTCATAGTATGAGCTAATCCATTCATTAGTGTATTCCATGAATGTTAGTTTGTCCATTGATCCAGATTTGTATATCTCACTGAACCTGGCAATTTCCTGAGCACGCTTTGATGTTTTCTTCATGTCAAGCGCACGGATACCAAGATCAGACAGAGTCCACTCAGTATCTTTGCGTGTCTTAAGGAAGAAAGCATGGGTTGCATTAGCCCAGGCAAAGTTTGCTTCATCAACAAGATTAGTGATGTCTCCACCATCTTTCTGGCACCATGTCTTAAGGTCCCGAATTTGTATCATCTTAAGATTGAATTTCTTCCCACGGTTAGAGAGTTTGTCCATTAACAGACCATACTCCCATGAATCGCCAGTTGGAATCGGCAGCAAGTACATATTGTGATTGTAGTCACCATTAGGTCCTGTGCGAATTGTGTGGCCCATCAGATATGGTTTGTTTGTTGATAGCGCAGTAGTATAACCAAGCGCCTCTTGTGGTGTTGGGTCATTTGTGACCGTGTGGAAGAAGTCATTCATGAATGAGAACACTTCTTGTCCTTTCTCTAGTGGTTTATTGGTATCCACAGTTTTACCTCCTGTGTCTTGTTGTGGTTGTGTTATTATTTTGTCTGGCTGCATTTCTGTTCCCTCCTTAGGGATTGTTGGTTCTGATAGAGGTTCTCCTCCTCCATTATCGCGTAACTCTTTGCGAATTTTCATGAGTAAAATACCCAACCAGTTTTCACCAGTAGGACATTTTGCGCATGTGCATTTACCCCAGTAGCTATCGTGCCAATAGTTTATCTCGGCAATTTCGATATCTCCTGTGTCAAGGAGTTTCTGCGCAAGATCATTACCAGGCTTAAACTTTTCCCTTAAGCCATAGTCCATAACCTTGAACTTTATCTCATTCCAATTTGTCCTGACAGTAAGGTTCCTACCCTTAGCTCTTGCAACTGATGGATGAATGGATGTCATCTTGCGGCGGATGTTGATATCCGTGGTCTTCATAGCCTGGTAAAAGTTTTCTACCGAACTATATGTTATACCCTGGTACACAATGTCGCATCGTTCGAAGTTTGATAAGAACGTGCCCTTTGTTCCCAGTATCTCCATTGCTGGGTCTCCTTGTGGTTGTGGGTTGTTTATTTCATTCATTTTATTTATCTCCCTTCAAGAGATCTTTGATATTGGTAACATCAATGCGAACTATTGCTTTGCCTACTGACAAGGCATACCTAACACAATTAGCCGTACCACCACTGGTGCCATCCCATACTGCAACAAGCGCATCACAGTTATCTACCATCCACTGATTGCGGATTTGCATTTTGGCAGGATCGTAACCACCCTCTGATACAACAACTACCTCTTTTGCATAAGATAGCATTTTGCTATAGGTATCTTTGCTGCTCTTTGGCCAGTTACCCTCTTGACCCACAAATGGAGATGCAACAATAAATGGCAACCCCAAACTATGTGCAACACGTGCAGCATCTTGATCTACACCAAGAGCACCACCAGTGATTACAGTGATTTCATGTGTATCACCGAATTTGGTAATTGCTCGTTTTAGTGCATCTTCAATGGCTTGTTTTACTGCGATGCGCAATGGATGAGCATTGTTGTATCCTCCAATTTTATTTGGACGATGCCCGGTAAAGGCAATCTTGTATGGCTGTTTCATTATTCCCTCCTTAGGGATTGGTATTGATTGTTTGACCATGTCTTTGAATTTACTAATGCCATGACTGTCAATCATGCTTTGATACTGAGAATACCCAGCATCTCCTGCTTCTAGCTCGTGCTCACTCATTATTCTATCTCCTTTTTCTTGTTGTCTTGTAGGTTTTCCTTAATCCATTTGTTGATTGAATGGTTAAGATCGTCCTCCAATCGTGTATTGTGCTTACCCAGTAATTGAGTAATCTCAAATGCTCTTGGAGTTAACGAAGCATGCCCGATCCAATGTTTTGTGATTGCGTCTTTGAACCCAACCACATATATTGTTTTATCCATGACTCTATCTCCGTATGTTCCAATGCAGTTATTTTGTATGCCTCCCCATTCTGCTAGGGTATGTGTATCTTCCGCAATATGGAATGTGATATTTGGGAGTATTACTTGATTATGGAATTCTTTCAATATCTTTGGATAAGAAAGTTTCCTATTCAAACCCTGATATTTAAGTGATTCAATAACAAGATAATCATGGAGATCTGTGAGTCCAAGTTTCTGGTCCCTTATATGGTTGATTACAATCCGCCGTGCATTACCCCGTGGTATTTGCTTAAACATATTTACAGAATCCACAAGTAAATATCGTAGGTCTCGTGGATCAGTTCTCATCACATCAGTAATATCACCCATAAGTTTCTTCGATGAAATCCCAGTCTCTTTGTTATGCACGAATGTCTTAACAAAAACTGATATTTCCTTATTAAGGTCAAGACTTTGCAAATCGTGGATTATACTAAATGTATGGGGTACCATGTCAAAGAATGCTGAAGGGAGGAGTTTAAAGGACCTTACTATCCCTAATGCAACACCTAACTGATCAAGGGTTTTGATATGTTCTAGTCCCTCAAATGCATTTTTACTTAGACCATCTATTCCTGATTTCCCATATACAGTATTAAGTAGATTCTTAATGTTTTGTCCCTCATTCCTCCAGGCTGATAATACCTTTAGGTTACGCTGTCCAATACCATACAATTGTAATCCCGGTAAAGCGTGCCTTACAGTTTTATCGGGTTTAACATATTGGAGTATTGGCATTACTTTGCTAGGTGGGTATATTGATTGCAACAACATATAAGTATCAGAGATAGCCCATGATAGAGGTGAACGCCACAAGATTCCACTAAACTCTTTTATGTGAGTATCTGCCATCCCCCAGCATGGCGTTTTCGTTTTATTGTTAGTCCACATTAATCTAACCCCATCAATTGTTTCGTTAACAAGAAGAACATGTTGAAATTCCTTCTTAAATACAGGGCTATTCTTCTTATATTGCTCCTCATACACTGAATAGAAATATCCAGTATAATGGATCCTCCATCCACTATATGTTTTCCCATCTTCCCTTACCTTAGGCTTTTGACGCACCATTGTTGCTTCAATGATGGAGTAGTAGCACTGGTTACCAATGCCAGTATCCATACCCGTAGCAAATGCTTTTATGCTGCGTAGTTCATATTTATTTTCATTTACTTGGACCTGCGTTGAAGGGGAATTACATAGGGTATTCCTTCGATCCTCTAGAGCGCCATAAAACCGCGCCGATGAATCAAAGTCAGTGCCCTTGGTATTCAATGAGGTATTGTACATCCCCACACAATGCTCTAACTCTTTCATGATATGCCAGCTCGACATTAATGCTGGATCTGTTGTTGCGACCTCTGTCTCTATGAATGAGCCATCATACAGCTCAATGCAAAAGAGTTTTGGTGTTATTGATTTAGCCATGATTATTTCTCCTCTTCTGTGAAGAATAGTTTTCCGGTTGATTTGATATGCCCTTCATTAACCCATCGCCTTACATCTTCCCAGGTGTAGTTGATGGTTGGAACTGGGACAAATGGAAGCTGTAATATCCTCCCATTTGCATCTGTGTGTATCGGGCAGTTAGCGCTACGTGAACACTGGTCGCCCGGTATTCTCGAAACCTTCCTGCCGTTACGAATGATGTAGCCGCGACGTTTTACTGTCCCGACACACCTTGGCGTTTTCCTCATTATTTGCCTCCCTCTTGTGGGATGTATGGTAGATTGACAATATCCCCGAATTGCAGGTTCAATGGATCTAGGTTTGGATTTAACTCAACTATTTGGTCAACTATATTTGAGGTACTATCACCACTACATAGTTGTTTGGCTATATCCCAATATGTTTGAGCTGCTGGTGTTACCATTGCCCGAGTACTAATACATGTAGCTTGTGAGCCTTCTATTAGCTCGGCCACACGGAAAAGTACTATTGGTATTGCAATTATTGCTAATAACGTCAAAATAAGACGTTGGGTTTTTGTAATATACATAGCTTTGCTTCTCCTTTGGTTGTTGGACATTATTGTCTTACCGCTTGTTACGGTTGGACTTTGAATTATGACCGTGCTTTGGTGCCAACTCGCCACTGTCTTTCCTGAGCAGTGTTGTTGATATTGACGGAACCATTAATGAATCATAGCCGTCATCGTAATCCACCAATGGGCTGTAGTTATCATCCTCCAACAATGGATCATAGCTATGGTATACGCCATTGCTAGCCATCCTCCCGATGAAAAAGTAGATTAATGCAAACATGATTAGCTTTTCCTTTCGTTTAGTCTATTCGATTGAATAAACATAGCAGTACACCAAGCGGAGGGCGCCTGATGTACTGTTAGCTTATTCAGCTATTTATTTGTCCAATGTAATAACTGGACGCGCAGTAAGATCAAGTGCTATTGAGTACACTTGACCACTACCACTCTCAGTGAGCAGAAGCGATCCGCGAGATACTTTCCAATCAATGATGTTCATGTTATTCATGATCATTTCACCATCGCTATTGGTTAATACTGCTTCAGTACTCCACTTCATCTGATTAATTGTTACGTTATTTTTGTTTGATGTTGCGTATTTGAATGTTGTCATTTTATTCACCCCCTTTCAAGGAGTTTAATTTATTAGGCTTATTTCTTTGCATTGACGATTAACTGTGTCTTTGCATTGCGCATGCCCATAACGCAGATCTGCACTGGGTATGGTGCTAGTACCCTTTCACCTCGGGTATTTAGCCACACGTTACTTGGCTGATTGCGCCAGTAATACTTATTGTTATTATCGCTCATATTATTCACCTCCCTCATTGTTTGTTGTGAACACATTTGCATTGATTACGCACAAGCCTTGGTCCGCGAACATGGCTAGGTTCTTATCCTCATCATCGATGGCGTGCGTGATATTGAATGTCTTCTTCAGCATGGTGTACATGGTGTGCTTGTACTTATGCGAGGCTATACCGCTATAGCGCATTGGGCGGTGGTATAGGGCGTCTACATATGGCCATACACCGATCTCCTTGAGCTTCTTTACTGTGTTCTTCTTGCATGTGACATCCCGTGCTGTCAGGAAGATGTTCTTGTACCCCATCAAGCTGAATGCTATGACCAAGCACACTGCCCCCTCTATTGGCCCTGCATCAAGGGTCTCATCATTCCATGCCATGGTACGCTCTGGTGCCCATCCTGGTGTTGCTGTTACTACGGTCCCGTCGATATCCCACAATATCCACTTCTGCTTACCCATGGTACCCTTATCCTCCTTGTTATTCATGACTATTCTCCCTCCCCTTCATCCTCTTCTTCTGCTGGTTCTTCTAGCATGCCCATGATGTACATATCCTCCAAGAAAGAGTCAATTTCTTTAGTGAAATTCTCCTCTACTTGTGCTATAACAATGTCAATGGCCATTAGGGTAACCTCATCCATAGAACACGCTGAATAATTAGAGGTAACTAGCCCCATATTATGGAGCCGTTTATTGATACGTTTCCATTCCTTACTGCTTGCCGTCATCTCTACCCCTTCTACATATAGATAGGCTATTTTCTTAGCTGTTAAATGGTTAAACATTCTCTTATTAGCACAGTTGATAAATTGCATAATTATTTCCTCACTTTCTTTGTTAGGACCCCCCATACCCGGGTGGGCTCGTTAAAATAAATAAATATCAATATATATTCACTATTACTGGTCCATATTTTTTCCTATATTTCCCCATATGTAGTTTTTTATATAGGTTTAGATAGGTTAAAGAATTTGTCAGTATCAAATTCCCTAAGAAATTCTCACTATGAATTTCCCCTAAAAATTTTCCTTCTATATTTACCCTATATAGAAATTCGGATAGAATTTGTCGTTATCAAATTCCGGAAAAGAAATAAATGTTGGTATAAAGGTTGTGAAGGGGGGAACATGCTGATATTCTATTCTTCACCATACAATACTCATAGACATTAAAAACATCCCACTAGTGCTTAGAATACAAAGGATAGAAAATGGCTAACAAGATAAAGATAGAAGATGATATTGATACAGATATGTATGAGGAGTATAATGGTTTAGATGTGGAGGACGATCAGTTCTACCAGTTTAATACTAAAACTTATTATGGAGCTAAAGCCATGTTGGGTGATGTCGAGAGTTATGACTTTGATAACTTCGGCTACGATGATTAGAAATTCTCAATTTGAATTTCCATTTAGAATTGTCTTTAGAACGTTAATATAAAAAAATTCCCCCCCGGTTAATACTGGGGGGGTTTTATATATGTTTATATAAGTATTATCGGATTAGAATTCCTGTTCTTGATTAGGATACTCATTGGGAAACTCACTAGGATCTATGGTCCATGTTCTTACTGATTCATCATTGGATAATCCTTGAATAATATCAAATTTGTTTTGTTCTGTCAGTTCCGCGATGTCATCAATCATATTCCATTGATCTATAGAAAAAACATTAAAATTTAGATTCCCAAAATTATCTGTATATACAGTGATCATATTGGGCTCTGATTCCCCATCATCGATTTCAGCGTCCATTAGATAGGCATGATCTTCATGGATATCATCACCGTATAGAATTTATAAATTGAAAAAGCTTTCTAAAAAATTCCATTAAAGCATCCAATCTATGGGATATTCTAATATAGTAATCTATTAAAAATAAAAAAAATAATTTCCGCCGGGAATTGGGGAAAATTATTGGATTACACTCTTAACGAAACTCTCTTCCCAGGTATCACCACAATCTCTACACTTAATAGAAAGACGTTCTGCTGTTTTATCTTTAGACCCAATCTTAGTAGTAGAATGATTAGGGGGGATAGAACACTCTGAACAAGATAGTGATTCGTAATCTATACTCATATATTATTTTTAGATTTAATCAATTCTACTAGCTTAGGATCTAACTTAAGTTTCTCTATCGCATTATCGCGACCTTGGGCAAAGTTCTCGCCATTCAAGTACACCCAAGCACCTTTTTGGGTAAAAATGTCTTGCCCAAGACCTAAATCGAACAAACAGCTATATTGATCTATTCCCTTACCATACAAAATATCAAATTCTGCAACTTTTAGAGGAGGGGCCATCTTATTCTTTATAATTTTAGCCTTAATTTTTACCCCATAAGCTTCACCTGCTTTATCCTTAAGATCTTCCTTTTTACGCAGATCGATACGCACTGAAGAAGCATATTTAAGGGCCATGCCACCCGGAGTTGTTTCTGGATTGCCAAACATTATTCCAATTTTACTTCTAAGTTGATTAATGAATACTAGAAGCGTTTTTGTCTCCGAAGCCGCCGAGACTAGCTTTCGCATCCCCTTGGCCATTAGACGAGCTTGTAGACCCATTTGAGAGGATTCCATCTCGCCTTCCAGCTCTGCTTTAGGGATAAGGCTGGCAACTGAATCTACAATGATAACTCCGACTTCTCCCGTACGGACAAGGCGGTCAACTATTTCTAGTGCTTGCTCACCATAATCGGGCTGAGAAAAAATAAGCGTATCTAGATTAACTCCAAGAGTCTGCATATAACTTGGATCTAATGCATGTTCGGCATCAATATATGCGCACCTTAAACCCATCTTTTGAGCCTCGGCTATAACTGCCAATGCAATGGTGGATTTACCTGAAGATTCGGGACCGTATATTTCAACGATACGACCTCTAGGAAGACCACCTATTCCTAGTATCTTGTCTAATGTTGGCGCACCAGTTGGAATTGATGGCCATTTTTCTATATTCGTGGAACCAAGAGTCATAATCGATCCGTGGCCAAACTGTCTTTCTAATTGAGCGATGACGACATCCAATGCCTTTGATTCATCCATGGATATATATTATCATACTTCCATGGAAAGAGCAGTCTTTACTTCTCTTATTTTGTCTATAATTTTGCTTTCAACAAACCTTAACTCAGATTGTGTTTGAGGTTCCTGCCCCAGCATTAGCTGTCTAATTTTTTCTCGTCCTTTTGTTAACTGTTTTAGATATTCTAGTGATGGCTTAATCTCTTTAGACATAATGATTACTCCTTTTCTGATGATATAATTGATGTACGGAATTATATACAGTTAGGAAACAAAATGCAACGCAGAATAGAACTTACAGATGATTTTTACAGAGCAGTATATTTACTCGAAAATAGATTTAACACTCCAACAGATTTACTAAAATATTGGGCATTCTCTGGACCGTGTGAAGAAAATCAGCCTAGTATAGAAAATATAAGAAACTTTGATAAATAACTTGACTGAGATAAAATAAAATAGTAGACTGGGATTTTACCCCCTACCCCCTACCCCCTTACTATATACATATATAAATAACTAATATGTATATATATAATAATATACTATATTAATATATAGTGAGTAAAATTAAAATTAATGATCGGAGCAAAATGAAAATTTATCAGATATATGTTCCTGATCTAAATGCCTATGTAAAATATAAGGTCCTTGAACCAGAGGAAATAGAATCATTCACATCTCAATTAGATTCTAGAACAGAAAAAGAACGTAGACGAAAAGTATTACAGTATGTAATATTTAATCTTAAAACAGAAATATCGCAAGCGCTAGGAATAATGCTAAGACCCGATGCTGAAAGATGTGTAGAGGCACTATATACCGGCTGTGTGATGCTTAATCCACGGATTAGATATTGATTATTGGGTCGCTATTGCCTATTCATATGGTATTGAGGATTATGATTTATCGACAGATCGTAACTTTGAAGAAATAAAAAATTTATTAACTAGAACAAAAGGCTCTAAAGGATCTGCAAAAAATAAAGACAAAAGTGCAGTACCCAAAAAACTATCTAAGCAAAAATTTTTAGGATTAGAACATAATCTCGGTAGTCGCATTGTCGGACAAGATGAAGCTATACGTGTAATCTGTGAAGCATTATTAAGATCACAAGTTGGTTTAAATGATGAAAATAGACCTTTGGGTGTATTCCTTTTTGCGGGCGCATCAGGTGTGGGAAAAACACACTTAGCTAGAACATTACACGAATATCTTTTTTCTTCAGAATATCCAATGGTAAGAATAGATTGTGGAGAATACCAACAAAAACATGAAAATCAAAAACTAATAGGTTCACCTCCTCGGATATGTTGGCCATGATGAAGGTGGTCAGTTAGTAAATCAAATCCAAAAAAATCCTAACTCAGTTGTTTTAATTGATGAAGTTGAAAAAGCCCACCCAGATATTTGGAATACTTTTTTGAGAGTATTCGATGAAGGTATGATTACTGATGGTAAGGGCACAGCAGTAGATTTTAGAAATACAATAATAATAATGACAACTAATTTGGGCAATGATAAAACAGTAGATCATATGATTGGTTCTGGAACAGGTTTTAACAAAAATGTGAATTACCAAAAGGGAACAACCGTAATACCATCTAAATCAATGGTAGAAAGAAATACACTTGATGCCGTTAGAAAATACTTTAGACCAGAACTTTTGAATAGGATAGATAAAACAATAATATTCAACCATCTAACAAGAGCAAACTGTGAACATATAGCCGAACTAGAAATGCAAATTATTTCTAATAAATTAAATAAAAAGGGTTTTAATATTGAGTATAATCAAAATGTTATAGATGGACTGATAGAAAAGGGTATAGATACAATCAAGGGCGCAAGAGGATTAGCGCAAATCCGCAGAGATGGGATCGAAACATCAATAGCCAAGACTCTAATAAGTTCGACAGTACCTAAGGGAACAATCTTTAATATAGACTATTTTGACGATGATTTTCATTTTAAAGTAGTAAAACCGATAAAGAAAGTAAATGTAGTATAATTGCAGCATTACTATTATTATTGATAATATTAACATTGGGAAATTTTAAGCATAAAGGAACGAGGGAACACTAACATGCCAGATGGATCTGATTCAAGATTATCATCCGCGGTGGCACGTGGAAAAACTAGTGGTAGATCTATTGGCGGAAAAATTAGAAAGTACCCCGGAAGATCAGCAGCCATTGCAGCAGGCGCTATAGGTGGATATGGGATGTTAAGGGGGCGTAGAGGGTCTGGCACTGGAAGTAGAGTCCCAGGAGCACAAAAAGGAATAAGGAACTACTAATATGCCACCTGGAATTGGTTATGGTCGACGCGTATTAAATAAAATGGGTTTAGGCCCAGAAGCTATTGGGAAACACATGTCGGGCGGGAGTAGAAGCGCAAGAAGACACAGTATGATTGCCGAGAGAGGGTTAGCCCGTAGTCGGATATGCTAGTTCCCTTAGTTCTGGATCAAAATGGGAAAGAGATAGACTAACACACTTGGAAGCCGTTAAGGTTGCCTCCTCAAGAAGGAGAACCCAAGTTGGGGCGAGGTATGCAGCGGGGGGTATAGGTTTAGGTAGTATGGGCATGTATAATAATAGAAACCAGCAAAGAGCAGCACCAAGACCAATGACAAGAGCTAGACCAGGATCAGGAAGAAATCCATAAGAAATAGAAAAGGTAATATGATGAATGATTGGAAAAATTATACAGATGTTAATGGTGGTTTTCAACTAGCAAATTTTTTATATAAAAATATAAATGAACTTATGAAAAATTCTTTAGATATGGGAACATTATTATCTACAGATTCTCAAAAATTGAGAGCATATAAAGAGCAGACAAAAAAGCTATTCAAGAGTAAATGGTTGAATATAGCTGACGCATTAGAATATTTTGACATTTTAGAAAAATGCCCTTGTTACACCGACAATACTGAACCCTATTGTGAGATTTGTAAAGGCGCAAGATATAAAATATCATCATATTTATCTCCAGACGAACTTAGGGAGATAAATACATTTGTGCATACAACCATCAATGATGAAACCGAGGGGAAACTTCAAAGGGGTTTAATGAAACTGCTAGGAGAGATCTGATGTGTTGTGCCCACGATGTGCATCAAATCTTGATTTAATTAATAAAGAACAGTATGTTGAATACTATAATTCTGTTATAATTACTAAAGAAGAATATTTTTGCAGTCGATGTCGAAGTGCTTTAATAGAGACGTGGAAAGATGAAAATTTTTACAGTTCTGATTGGATAGATTTTAATGGCTAATATAGAAAAATTTGAAGATAAAGATAAGTTTTTAAAACAGTTTGAGAATTTACGCCCAGATTTATTTTTCCCCGATGAATGGTCAGATGAAGATAAGGCAAAAGCTGTTGAACTAATTCGTCCTCAAAAAACTAGAACAAGTATGTTCTCATCTATCCCTATGAATTGCGAAGCAGAGCGATGTATATTTGCCCGGTACTTGTCCATTACACAAGGTAAACTTAGCCCCTAAAGGAAAGCCATGTCCCATAGAGATGGCAATGGTTTCTCAATTTACACTCGAATATATGGAACAATTAGATGTGCATGAAGAGAACTTGGTAGAAGTTTCTATGATTAGAGATTTAGTGGATCAAGAAGTTCAATATCTTCGCAAAACAAAACTCCTTGCTAAAGAGCATTTTATCCAAGAAAATATTATTGGGATAGATACGCATGGCAATCCTATTATGAAAAAAGAATTACATTTAGCGGTTGAATTAGAAGACAGATTACATAAAAGAAAAAAAGATCTTCGCAATCAACTGCTTGCCACAAGAGAGGCAAAAGCTAAAGTGGGCCAGATGCAGATGGATAGCGCGCAGGCAATTTCAGATATAATGTATAAAGTCCAAGCAGTCCAAATACAAAAAGAAAAAATATTAAGACAGAAACTTGGGACATATGAAGTTGATGACTATATCGAAGCACAGACGATTAATCAATTAGAAACTCCTTTAGATGAAGTCGACTAATAATTTCGGAGAACATTTATCCAGAGCACTTGCAGGACCCTTAAGAGGTTCAGGGGCAAAGGCAGGTGGAGTTTTTACTCAAAAAATTTCTACGGATATTGCGGATGATATATATGGTACTGGAAAAGCTTTTCTTGATAGGTATACAGATTTTGAGAAAAGATATCAAAGCGCGCTAAATACTCACTTAGATCCCTCAAAAGTTGCCGGCGTAGATATAGATTTTTTGCGTAGTGGTGGATCAATAAATCTTAATGTTTTAGAAGCAAATATAGGGAATGAATTTAGAAGAGTATATACCGAAGATATTCTCAGAATCCCTAAAATATTTCAGAAGCATGGTGCGCCTGGTATACAGCTGCCTTCCTCTAACCTATATAGGCTATCTACAAAGTATGCCACTGAAACCGCGGAACGGATTAGTTAACCCCGCTCAAGTATTATTAAATAGATCAATATTCAATGTTGATGCAAGCAGAGGGCGGTCTTGATGCATTTAATGTGGGTACTTCAAACCTAATGAGTTCACGAGTGCTTAGGCAAATGTTTGACGTAAACGAAAGAACTGGTAAAACAACATTAAGAAATATATCTGATGTATTAGGCACTAGGGGCGTAACTATGTTAGACGTAGAAACATCTGGGATATTTAGAGGTTCGCAAATAGTACAAATGGCCACAGCAGATATATCTAGTTCCGGGAAAATAACTTCAGGTATTAATATGAGTTTTCAGTCTGAGCAATTGGGTGGGATGATGTATGGAGAGGGTAGGCCTTTTAGTGAATTGTTTGGAGCCGGAGTAAAACCAGTAGATGTTATTTCTTCTGCTAATGGAGGAAAAGATTTCTTAGATAGATCAACAAAGTTGATAAATGATTTAATCAAAAAAGATAATGTTATTATGGGGCATAATATAAATTTTGATATTGAAAAACTTACATCCACAATGAAACAAATGGGTGGATATTCTAATCACAAAGGCGCGCAAAGTGCAGTTGATACACTGTTGACGAGAATCAGCGATGGTACAACTACGATAGTAGATACGTTAGAATATAACAGGGCTTATATGAATGATCTGACAAATCAAGCAGTTGAGAAAGAAATGGCTGGGAAAATTTTTTCATCTCCGGCAGAAAGGGATCTAGAAATGGGGAAACTACATAGAAGATATATGTATTCTCCAGAAACAATGGCGGATACAAGGATAGGCGGTGGAGCAGTATCTGCATCGGTGGAGGCAATAACTCTTAATACGGATATAACAGCAAGAATAGTAAGAGATGCAAGGGCCGGCGATGAATCGGCACAGGTGTTACTTGCTAAATTAACAGGAGCTGGCGAAGGCTCCCACTTAGCAGACGCCGACGTATTGTTACAATCATATATAAATAAATATACAACAATTTCAGATCCATCTGAAAGATTGCAATTGGGGAGAAATGATAAAGGGGGAAGAAGCGCAGTGTACACGGCACTGTCCAAGGAGGACAGGTTAATAGCTGATGAGATGAGATCTACTGTATACAAATCTAGTGCCTTGGTTCCAACAAAAAATATAGCAAATGTTAAACACTTGTCCAAACAGGCGCTCGACTATGCAGCAAGTGATGCCGGTCTTCAGGGAGTAGTCTTTTCCTATCAAACTAAAGCGGAGGAAGGAAAGGGGATTCTTGGTAATATAAGATATGATAAGGAAGAAGAAAGATTTGTAAGAGAAACTTCTGAAGGCACTAAAAGATACGTTGGAGGAAGAGGTAAATTAATAGATGCATTAAGTGGGAAGGGGGGCAGAATAGGTGTTAGAAACTTCGGTATAACTTATGCAGAAAATAGTGGGGCATTAGAAATAGGAAAACTTATGTCTCATATATCAAGTGTATCTGAAAACCTAACTTCAGAAAATATTTTGGGATCTATAGGAAATATATATAGTAATTTTTCTTCTGAACAGTCTTTATCTGAAAAAATAAAAATAGCATTTTCTGGTAGATCCGATATAACCAATTTTAATGTTGGCTTTAATCAGAACACAACAGAAGCTTACATGGCTGGAGCTATGAGGACAGCAGAAGCTGGTGCAAGAGTAGGCGGACCATATAATTTCTTAGATACTAGAAGTAAAGTATTTAATACAATTATGGCAGAAGGCACTCAACAAAATGCAGAAGCAGCAAGGCTAGATTTAAGGGCAAGAATGTCTAAAGAGGGAATATCAGATATAGAAAAAGAAAGTCTTGAAAAACAAATAAAATCTTTAAGTTATGCTTCTGATATGGATATTTTTACAGAAACAGGAATATCTCATTTTAAAAAACAGAAAGAATTTGTAGATATTTTTAAGCGCGGCGCAGACGGGACTTTAGGAACCAGATCTAAAACTATACTCCCCGCAGAAATACTGCAAAGTACACTGGAAAATATGGGCAGAAAAGTAGAAGAAGGTGTATTATCATACAGCATCTCAAATAGAAAAGATGGAGACCTTATTAACTTACTTTGGAGTCTAGGATCCGACGCAAAGACAAAAGACTACGTGCCTATTGCAAGACAATTAATTGATGATTCTATAAGGGGGATTGGCGAAAATACAGCTGATGATCTAGTTGCTGGACAGTTAAATAGAATGGGGATGCATTTTGACTCCATAATAAAAACTGGTATGTCTGATGGGCGTACAAGAGATCAAGTACTCGGTGAGGTAACGGAGATGTTAGCTGAACACATGCAGCAGAATGGAATAGTATATGGGTTTCAGGGTGGCGAAGAAGCCACTAGAACTATTTCAAATTTAGCAAGAGCAGGCTTTGAACTGGAAAATGAAAGAAGAGTGACACAAGTCGCAGGTCATTTAGACTTTATTGGAGACACTATCAGGGTTGGAGCTTCAGTTGACGCAAAGGCAATGGCTATTAGCGAAATGGCAATTGGTGGTATATCAGAACCTACAATGAAAGCAGCGAATAGAGACGCTATACCACATCTAAATAGAATGGCAGAAAAAATAAATGAACTTGGGATTGGGGGTAGGGCTAGACAGAAAATGACTAGAGCAAAAATGGGGGGTGAAGCTAGTTCTGTATTATCTTTCTTTGTTGGACATAAACCCCAAGTTTATGGAACAGCTGGGGCTATAGTCGGAGCTGGAGCGGCTTACTATATGTATAAGAGATATAAGAGTAATCAAATTTATAATGAAACAATGGATCAGCAACCGGAAGAAAATTATTCTCCCGCAAAAATGATGTCAGATACATCTAGTTCAAATATTAGTTCTTCTTCATTCAGATCAGATTCTTTATCTACAGCAGGTGTTGTCGGCGAATTAAATAGAAATAAGATTAATCATTATAGGATGGGCCCGAATAAAAATGCCCACCTATTCGGAGGATAATAAATGGGTATTCTAAATATTGGAACAGAGGTTTTAAAAAATCCTGGGACTAAATTAGCTCTTGGTGCAATTGGTTTAGCGGGGGTAGCAAAGGGAATTGGTTCTTCCGCAAAAGAAGCTGCTTTAGACACAGCATTTGGAGACCCATATGCCGACGAAGCTTTTATGGGTAGGCCTATGTCCCCCGGTTTTTTGGCTGGGGCTGGTTTGGGTGGGACTGCAGGTGCAGTAGGCTTGGGTGTAGGAGCATTAGCAGTAGGTGGTCTAATAGGTGGTGGAGCAGCAGCAAAGTTAATATCAAAGGGGACTAAGAATAGAGCAGCAGCTATAATTGGGGCTGGTGCAGTGGGCGCAGCAGTGGGCGCAGCATCAGGGCCTCTGAAGGAATCTTATGACATATATGGACCTGGCCCTAGCGTAGGAGTACAAGCCGCTGCGACTGGTGTTATGGGTACTGCGGGTGGTGCTATTGGTGGACTAATAGGATCAAAATGGGGTAAAAAGGGAGCCTTAATTGGTGGAGGTATAGGTGCGACTATTGGTGGCTTAGGTGGGGCGGCATCGGTCCCTGCTGCAACTCTAGGGAGAATAAGAAGTAACCAGAGCACTCTTCGTACCGGCCCCAACAACACCTCACTGCTAACCGCCGAGAATCTAAATGCTAGTGGGAACATAGTGCTCGGAATGCATAATTCAAGAAGGGGTTATTAACAGTGATAAATCTTAATCCAGCTATGCCAACTCCATATGAACCTGAACAGCTAGGGCCAAACGCACTATTTGGTATTGGGGAACATATACCGGGAATAACTACGGGTATTGCTTTCCAAGCGGGTAGATCTTCTAGAACAATTATGGCCGGCGGTGGCTTTATGGATGATGTCACCGGGCGCAGAGCAGGGAGAGCGGCTCAAAAATATGGTGGCTTTAGAAAGGGGGCAATGACTTTAGCCGAAGGAGATATGAATACTGGCAAACAATTTATGAACTTTGGCAGATTAAACAGGCGTTCAAAAATGGCGGCAAAAGCGGGCGCCAATCCAATAGGTTATGGGGCAAGGGTTAATACACTTACAGCAAGGCCTAGAGCCTTAGGGAGAATCAGTAGTCTTAGTGCACTTACAAATGAGGGGGGTACATATACTTATGCTCAAGGGTTAAGATCAATCGGAAAGCAAAGGTTTGGCCCTTTAGGTAAGTTGGCTGAAACAGTCGGAGCTGCCAAGGGAGAAAATATATTGGGTCCAGGTCTTTTTGGCTCAATTATTACTGGGGGAAAAGCAAATAATTTAGAAAGACAAGCCCTTAAAGGGAATGCAAAAGCACTTGCAAAATTAAAAAAACTTGATGTTGGGATTGAAAGATTGGCCAGAACAAATACTCCACAGGGATTTGCGAATGCCGCACGTTTTCCCGTAGGCACAAGTGCCGCGCGCATTGGTGCAGATACAGGGTATATGGTGGGTATGGGTATATCAACACCTGCAGAAAGATTAGCTGTAGGAAGAGCTCTGCACAGTGAAATAAGAGGAGCTCAGACTATAATGGGGTTAAGTGGAACAGTTTCCGAAGTGGGCACTAGGGGTAATCTTCTAGCTTCTTCAATGGCGGGTGCGGGGACCAGATATATGGCCGGATATGTTAGGGGGGCAACTGGTTTTGCAGGAATAGCTGGTTTATCCGGAGCCGCCGAACAAGGAGCTAAAAAAGCCGTAACACAGTTTGCCGGGCTATTAGGAGAAGAAGGCTTTCTTGGAAGAAGTGGAGCAAAGTATGTTGGGGAAAAGGGAGCTCAAACTTTATTACAAGGAAGTCTCTTTAAAGAAATGGGGATTAAGGGTATTGGCGAAGCTTTAATGACTAAGAGCGGAGCTAAAGTTTTGGGAGCTAGAGGGCTTGCTATGGCGCTGCCTGGGATAAATCTTTTGGCGACTGCAAGTATAATCTATGATATAGGTAAAATGGGTGGCGTGGCGATTAAAAGTGGTATAAACTTAGCTAGAGACGCAGAAAAATCATTACAGGGATCATTTAACAAACCTATGTTTGGGATGGGATACAGAGATACTGAGGCAGCCGCGACCTCTAGATCTAGAGGTGTAATGGCAATACAAAACTCTAGACTTAATGCTAGGAGTGCACTTGGGAATGAAGCGGGCATGATGGCGGCCCATTTCGGGTAAATATGATAAATAAAACTAAAGAATTTAGAAAAAAAATAGAAAAACTTTCTAGAGAAGATCTTTTAGAAATAATAAAAGATCAAGATATAGAGCTGTCTAAACAAATATCTAGAATAGAATGGGTTTTTGAAAATAAACTAAGACACATTAATTGGCCTGATGGTACACCAATAATTGAAAGAAAGCTAACCAATAGAGAACTTGCATTATTGGTTGATGAACCGTTCGAAATTGATAAAGAGCTTCTTGATCTAGGAATTTCCGGGGAACATCAAAGGCAAATGCATATTGCTAAAGATCCAGTTATGTGGGCAAGACATTTTCTTCAGGTTCAACTTAGAGTATATCAAATACTAATTTTAAGAGATCCTTCTCTTAGAAAGGTATTAAGAGCTGGTCGTCGTCTACGGAAAAACATTTACACTAGCTATAACGCTACTCCATTATAGTTATACTCACAAAGAGGGCCGATGCCTAGTCATTGCGCCAATGAAAACTCAGGTAGAATTAATATATCAAGAAATTTCTCGCATTGCAACAAAAAATGCGGTTGTTATAAATTCAATAACAAGAAAAGTAACTAGTCCTCAATTTATGATGGAATTTTCTAACGGTTCAACAATAAGATTTTTTACATCAGGTATGCGTTCTGGGGGTAAGTCTGACGTAGCTCGTGGTCAAGAAGCCCATGTAATTGTTCTTGACGAAATGGACTATATGCATGTAGACGACCTCGACGCACTATACGCGATGCTTCAAAAGACATCAGAAGATCAAGAGGATAAAATGATGATCGGGGCTTCTACCCCAACTGGTAGAAGGGAAAAATTTTGGGAGTGGTGTAGATCAGAGAGATTCCAAGAATTCTGGTTTCCATCGTATTGCTTTGATAGGGCTACTTTGATCACAATGGCTGATGGATCTTTTAAGGAAATACATTTAATAGAAAAAGACGATTATGTTTTAACAGAAAGTGGATCTCAAAAAGTATTAAAAATATTTGAAAGAGATTTTGTTGGTGATATATATAAAATTAAAACGTATGGAGATAATACTGAAGTAATAGTTACTGGAGAACACCCATTTAGCACAGCAAAAAGAGTTAGAAGGCAAAAAATATATAATTGGGAATGGGTTAAAGTAAGGAATCTAGAGCTTTCAAAATGGAGAAATACAAATTCTGGGGACTTAATTAGATCTATTATTGATGTAGAGGAGAAGGAATTTAATATTGATCTTTTAGAGATCTTTAAAAATATTTTATTTGAGAATAAACCAGGAAGAGTACAACTTGTTAAAAATGAGAAAAAAGGAAGAAAAATAGTTAATGATTTTCCAAGATATATTTCTTCAAAAAATGAAGATTTGGCAATATTAATTGGTTGGTATTTAGCCGAAGGACACTTAGAAGCAAAAGATAAGGAAGGTAACTATAGGGCTGCTGGTTGGACTCTGAATAGTAAAGAAGATGAATTTATTGATCTTATCGAGGAATCTCTTAATAATCTTTCTGCTGGCACTCTTAGCAGGACATATAGAAAAGACCATAATGCAGTATGTCTAAGGGTTACCAATGCGCCACTTGCATTGTTATTAGATTATTTATGTGGAAGAAACTCTTTAGAGAAACAAATCCATCCAATTCTAATGAAAGCTCCTATTAAATTCCAAGAAAAAATGATATTATCATATGCTGATGGAGATGGCTATGTAAATAAAGGGTTGAATATTATATTCAGAACATCTTCTAGAATTTTGGCAAAACAAACTCAAACTATATGTGCAAGAATTAATGGATTTTTACCAAGTATATCTGCTAACGAAGAGGCGGAACGTATTATTAGTAAAAAATACCTTGCGTATAAGATGGCTAAGTCTTATGCAGTTGATTGGGATGTTTCTGGTAAAAAAACTATGTTAGGTAAAAAGAAAATAGATAATCAAAGTTATGCTTTATTGTTATCGGGCAAAACAACTACACAATATGAAGGCACTGTATATAATTTTGAAGTTGAGAATACCAATTCCTATATAGCGAATGGGCTATTGGTTCATAACTGTAATCCTTTTTTTTCAAAAGAACAAGAAGATGAATTTAGAGAACAGTATACAGAAATGGGTTATCGTCATGAAATTGAGGCGGATTGGGGAGAAGATTCAGAGGGTGTTTATCCAAGAAAATATGTTGATAAAGCTTTTATAGAACCATCTTGGGATTATAACGCAGAGATAACTTCAGCTAGATCGTTCCATATTATTGGGGTTGATTGGGATAAATATGGAGCAGGAACAAATATCGTTATTGTAGAAGTCTGCGCAGAAAATTATGAAGACGAAAGATTCAGGGGGAAGTGTAGAGTTTCATATAGAGAAGAAATTGATAAATCTGAATATACTTTGACTAAAGCAGTTGATAGGATAATCCAGTTAAATGAAATATTTAAACCAAGACACATTTATGTTGATAGAGGTTTTGGTGAAGTCCAAGTTGAACTACTGCATAAATATGGTGTTGAAAATCCTAGATCAAATCTTAGAGAAAGAGTAAAGGGAGTTTCATTCGCCGAATCAGTCGAGGTTAGAGACCCATATACTAAAATGTTAATTAAAAAAGAAATGAAACCATATATGGTTGATAATGTCCGTCAATTTTTAGAAAAGGAAAGAATCCTTTGTTCACAATCTGACGAAGAACTTTATATGCAATTAATATCCTATATAGTTATAAGAACAACTCAAACTGGTAGACCAATTTTTGAAGCAAGCGGCAGTGCGATGGATCATGCACACGATGCCCTCATGTTAGCTTTGCTAGCCGTTACTCAAAATTATGGTGAGTTCTCTATGACAAACTATGCTACAAAAACCGAAACTTTTTCTAATGACTTTTATATGCCTAATACAAAAACTGTGAAAGATGAAGATGTCGAACCTAAATACGCAATAATTGGGAGGGCTGCAAAGCTATCTCCAGCAAAATTTACTAGAAAAAGTTCTTCTGGTAAAAAAAATAGTAGAAAGATGTTTTAAATAAAATATGGCCGTGAATAATATACAAAAAGATCAGAGTGCAGATCAGTCTATATTTAATAAATATAAGTCGGATGTATCTTTTTTTAACGAAACCAATAACGAGGATGCTGGTACAAAAGCATATATTAACGCTACAGCTATGGACAAAAGTCAGTCGTTATCTCCAGACTATAGGCCAAACTTAAATATTTTAAAAAAACAATCATTCCAAATATTTAATTATATAAATGAAACAATAACATCTATAGAACAAATTTTATTCAAAATATATTTAAATCAAACAATAACTTCAGACCTATCAGAAACACACAGTAAATTATGGGAGGAAATACGTAAATATAATGATATATCTTTGCCCGAACCGGACTTTGTAAGTTTTGAGGAATATAAATATGCAGAAAGGTCGATGTCTACTATCGCTCGAAGATTTATATCTGAATTTAACCAAGTTTGCTCCCAAAGTGTATTTTCCTATTTATTAAATTTTAGAAGCTTATTAAAAGCAATGTTAAATGAAGCATATTATATCAAAAACTTTTTAATAGTAAATTTCCAGGAGGAATATGAAGACGATTCACAAAAGCAAGTCGCAATTCAATTCGACGCATGGGCAAAAGTTGCATCACAATGCACGAAGCGCATTGTCGAATCGATCACATCATCACCATCAGAAATACCAATTTCCGAGTTGGGTAAAGTTACTGAAAAGCAAGCCGTTGAATTCCAAACATTTTTTTCGATCAGACTAGAAGCTATAAATGAAGAAGTTGTTAATCTCCTAAATAATCTTAAAAGAGAATATGTAGATAATTGTAGTATTTTTTATGATAGATATTTAAAACAAACATTAAATTTTAAAATAAACATAGTATCTCCTATGGAACTAAATTATTATACAACAACATTTTCCACAGCATGTCCTAGTCTTACTGGGGAACTAATGATCGCTACGAATGTTATGAATGCAAACTTTGGTATGGTTTTGAGTGATTTAATCCAAAGAAATAATATTATTAAATCTAAGATCGAAAAGGTATTTGATTTGGTTAGTCAAAAAAGAAAGTATTCAAATTATATTTTTCAACTTTCATTTAAAGGTAAAAGTAAAAAAATAATTATTAAAAAAGTGGTAGAAGATACATATTCTTCAATTTATAAAAAATCATATATAAATTATAATGAACAAAGTGATCTAACATCTGATCATGGTAATCTTGATGGTTTAGACAAAGATCATCATCCTCAATACTTACTTAGAGACGGTGGTTTAATAACTGGAGATATTATTCTTGAAAAAGATATTAAAATTGACGGGATTTCACCTTCAAAACATTTACATACTGGTATCGATGGAAGCCAAAGAATAAAATCTACAGATATTGATTATGAAACTCCAAGAAAAGAAAAAACAATAGATACACCAGCTCCTGTATCATTAGAAGTTTCCAGTATAAAAATTGATATTACCGAAGGTGGAACTCCTATCGTAGAAGCGATTCTAGATATAGAAACAAAGGAAAATGATATTTATAATTATGAATATGAAATTTCTATATATGAGGTTTAATTATGGCTTGGTTTAGATATAAAGATTTAGACAGTGAAGATGTCTATCCTAACTTAAGGCGAAGGATTAATTTTCCTATTCCAAAAGAAAATATATTAAAAGATTCTTGGCTATTTGTAGATGTAAGTGGTCTAAATATAGATATGTTTTCTACTTTAGTATTAAGTAATAATGTATATGTAAAAAGTGAAAATTCAGAACCAGATTCATATATAGTTGTTTATGAAGATAATCTTCATGATAATTATTTTTTTACTCCAGTAATAACTCAGCTAGTGGGTACTATTCTATATTTCAAAGCTGCAGAAGATCATAATAAAGATTCAGGTATAAATAAGGGTTATAGTTTATATTATAAAACTAATAATCTAAAATTAATAAAAAAGAACTCAACCTCAGTCTATCAAAACTCCGAAGAATCTCTAGCACAATTTTTAAGCTCTGAAGAAGATGTAGATATAGCGTCCTATATTAGAAGCCCAAATTTGGGGGGACATTACAATATGTCCTTTATGAATGCGGGGGTAGATTGGGATGATGGTATTTCCCAAAATACGGGGGCATCTTTAATAGGTACTTTTACTGGACCAAATTTTAATCTATATTGTAATAAAGATTCATCATATGGAAAATTTAAAATAAGATTTCTTTCTTATGATGAAGAAAACAAAGTTGTGTTAGACTGGCAAGAAATAGACTTATACAGTCAGATACTACAGGTGGATAGTCTAGTTTTTTCTAAAACAGATCTTCTATATAAAAAATATGTTTTTGAAATAGTTGCTAATTATGAAAAAAATATACTATCTTCTAATGGAAGAATAAATATTAAAAACTATAAATTTACCTTAGATAATTCTTTATCTTTGCAGAAAGAAGAAATTAGTTCTTCATTATTGGGAACAATAATGGAAGTGAGGCAGTAATGGCAATTGTAAAAAGAAAAATAGGAAATTTAAAACCAGGAAAAAGTTATCTTATTAATGTGCGTACTAAAAATCCAGATTTAAATATTTATTCCGATAGTACTAGCTCCATTATTGTCACTATGCCCAAAGATGCCACGATACCCTCGGATATAAAAAATCTTGCACTTTACGCATCATTCCAGAATGTTATGTTCACATTTGATGCTATTAGTGATGTAGACTTTGAAACTTTTGAGTATGAGCTTTACCCCGATGCGGCAGGAGTGGAAGATAAAACATCATCCGGTTTTAATCCAGCTAATGTATTTACTGTAGCAGTTCCCAATAGCACTGATACAGTAGCTAAATCTTATTGGGGCAGGGTTCGTGGAATAGACACCACAGGTAATGTTGGTGTATGGACAGCCTTGACTCAGACTGATACCGATACACCACTGATAGATAGTCAATATGTTAGTAGTCTAACCGCTAGTAAAATTACGGCAGGAACTATTGGTTCTCATGAAATTATATTAAATGGTATTAATTCAGTATTAAAATCTAGTAATTACTTGGCGGCAGATGCGACAAGCGGAGGGTTTGGTTGGAAAATTGATGGAGCTGGTGGGGCAGTATTTAATGAAGCTAGTATTAGATCTAAGTTAGATATTGGTGAAGATTTAGGGACAACTGATGAGACGTCATTCCATGTGGATGTAGAGGGGAATATGTGGAGTGGAGCAAACAGTGCCAATTACGCTACTGCACCTTTCAGAGTAGCTAATACTGGAGATATAACAGCTAATTCCATAACTTTAACCGGTGAGCTTGAACTGTTATCCACGGGAAGTGATCGTGGGATAATATTTTTGGGAGCTGGTAATTATAATAGTCTGGACACTGGTTTTTATGTTGATAGTGATGGATTTTTTTCATTAAAGGATAAACTTGTTTGGGATGGAACAGGTTTATTTATAAGTGGTACCATTCGATTAGTTGACGGCAGCCTTGCTATAAATCAAGATGACGCAGACGAATCAGCGGCTACCGCTGTCGATGAGTTTGGTGACGCCATATATACAGATGGTTTTCTCGGTGGATTAACAATTAATTCTACTCAAATGTATTATGGTACAGGAAATTTTAAGAACGCTGATACAGCTTTTTATGTTGCAAAAAATGGGGGTCAAGCCAATTTCTCTCTTGGGGATAAATTTAGTTGGGATTCAAGTACAAGTACTTTAGTAATAAGCGGAACTGTCACTGCAATATCAGGATCTATCGGAGGGATGTCAATAGGGACCGGAAAAATAACTAAAGATTATAGCTGGGACTCAACAAGCGACGACGGGTCTGTATCTACTGGGCTAGAAATAAATAATGATGGTGTAGTATATTTTTCTGAGGTTAATACGCCAAGTATTGGCGCATACAACGCAGCTAAAATATCATTTGGAAATTTAGCAAAAATTATAAATTCTGCTAGTGCCAGTAATCCTGTGGGGACTTTGTCTTTGAAAAATATTACATATCGTCCTGGAGCGCCACCGACTCCAGCTAGAGGCGATATTTGGCTGTCGTGATATAAATGTCTATTAATATCTATAATGGTTCAACTTGGATTAATCCAAAAAATATTAATATCTATAATGGTTCAACTTGGAATACTGTTAATTACGGCAAAATATGGAATGGTAGTACTTGGAATAATTTTTATACTAGATTAGTAAAAGTAGCTCCAAGTATTTCTGTATCTAAAACCTATAATAGTGTTACTTTTGTGATAACTCAGGGGACTGTAGAACAATTTTCGGAGTTTCCAGCAATTATTGAAGTTGTAGTCACATATCCAAATACTTTAACATCATCAGCTCAATCTAATGCGCGAGTCGCAACATTTTATGCTAACGCTTATACTCTATATCAAAATCAAACTGTAGGCATAGATTATCGTCTTCACTATGGTGATGATGAATATTATCCAGAAGATCAAAGCTATTTAACTCTAAATGTAACTACAGATGTAATTTCTGTAGTTACCCCAAGTATTATATATGTAGGCAATACAACTAGTTCATTAACATATAGGGTGGCCTACTACAGCGCAGATTACTTTAGTTGGGTGCTGCGCAATAGTGGCGGTGCGACGGTTGCCTCTGACAGCACTGAAACAACGACTGGGGACTTTACTATTGGCGGCTTAAGTGCAGGAGCGGCATATACACTCACGGTTACCTCACACTATATAACTAATTTCTCGTCACCTCAAACAAGACAAATAGCTTCAACTAATTTGACAGATGTAATATCATCAGTAGCGCCTACAGTTACGTTCACCGGCTCGTCAGCTACCTCAAGCGCTGCAAGCGTCTCCTTTAGCGTTAACAAAAACGGTGCCAATGGTGGGGACTATGCTTATTCTCTAACTAGAGATGGCGGAATTCCAGTCACAAACGGATCTTCCAGTGCTACAAGCTTAACGTTTAACCGATCCAGTGGTACTGGTGTATACCCAGATGAATATTACACTTTAAGTGTCACAACTTATTGGAATGGTGCAGACTTAGGCAGCCGCAATGGTTCTGCCAGCGGAAGTACTCCAGCGCTTACAACCCCACTTGTCACAAGCGCCCCATTTAATAGAAGTGGTGTTAATTATTTAGCTTGGAATGTTTATTTTAATGGGAGCAGTTCTACATGGACGGTTGGCATTGCGCCATCCGACAGTAGTAATGGCTCCGGCGTTAATGGTATTTCTGGGTATGAGGTTTATAGAAATAGCCTAGCAGTTGATACTGTATATTATTTGACAATAATCGCGAAACAAGTTGGGTATAGAAGTGGCGCTAGAGTCAGTGCATCATCTACCGTATTTCGAAAAACTTTGACAGCAGGCAATACTTCCCACACAGGTTCTTCTGCAACAGCAAGTGGCCAAATTACCTTCAACTTCTCTCTTCCAGCTAATTCCAATGGGATACGATACTCAATAGAGCGTGTAACCTCTGGTGGAAGTTTTCTAGCAATTGTAGCTAATAATTTAATAGACACTAATGGAATAATAGTTAGATCTGGGTTAACAAATGGTTCGTATTATCAAGCTGTAAGCGTACAGGCAAGATTCGCTGGAGATCCAGTTATCTATACTAATAGCACGCAAAGTACTATAATTAGGGCAACTTCCGCTTCTTAAAGAATAGGAGAAATAAATGGAACGATTAGAGCAGTATAATGTAGTTGAGGGTGTAGTCTCTATTATACAATTTTTAAAACAAAACTACTCGCAAACTGGTGACCATTATGTGATGCTAGTTCCTCAGGAAATATTATCTTCAGAAGAACCAGTATTGGTAAGGCAGCATAATATTGAATATTCTTTTAATGTCTCTAGCTACTCTCTTGATAATTATTTAATAATCTTTGAAAAACTATATGCGTATTTGGAGTGCGGGCAAGATGTAGAATCTTTACTTGATACAGCTATAGAAGAAATGCGCAAAGAACAAGAAAATAGTGGCTTATAACAATAAATAATGCTATACTGTATACATGTCTAAGATAGTTTCAAGAGAAGCAAACCCTGTTATCGGACAACAGATATTGGATAACGAAAGAAAAGTTGATACAATGCAACAGTCAAATAATGCAGATTCTAATGTAGACATAAACTTAATTATTATAGGTTTTCAGGAAAAATTAAGTCAATTAATGACAGAAAACATAGTTAAAGATGCTACAATTAAACAACTAATAAAAACAATAGAAAAATTAAAGGAGCAATATGAGTAGTGTTATGGTAGATGAAAAGACGGTAGTTGAGGAACCAGTAAAAACAGAGTTTATTTTAGAAATTAAGATTAGCGATAAGAACCTTTCTTATAAAAGCGATTTTTCAGAATCTGAGACAGTTTTTTGGCTTGAGGCAGTAAAAAATCTAATTATTAAAAAGACGTTTGATGCCGCAGGAATGACTGAAAAATAATAGATTACAGCCTAAGATAAATCAGTCTACTATTTACTTACGGGCCTAAGTAAGGACAAACGATGCCATTTAAAGACTATTTACCATTTCAATCTATAGATACTGTTAATAACTTTTCGGCGAAAGCTTTAGATACCGTTCAGCTTAAGGGTCTCTCTGGAGTGATGAAAGTAGCTGCTCTTGCTCTTGGTTTTCAGGGAACTACTTATTACTACAATAATAGGGCTAACTTTGAAAAACCAGTATATGATTTTGATAGATTATTAGATGCGATAGATACTGATTCCTATATTAAGCAGGCGATGTCTAAATACAAGGATCTCTTTTGGAAAGAGGGCTGGGAGATAGTTTCAGAAAATCCTGAAGCGGTTTCATATCTATACCAAAGAATAGATTTTATGGAATTAGCCATGAAAAGACCATTTATTGATTTTTTGATGGAAGTTTCTGATCAACTATTTAAATTATCAAATATTTTTATAGTTAAAGCTAGTGGAGATTTAAGCGAATATTTTCCAGATAAATTAGAAGCAGTGTCAGGTGATTTCCCTATTGTCGGATATTATCTGATCCCAACTGAACAGGTTAGAATCCTTAGGGATAAACATAATAAGCCAAAATCTTATCGTCAACAGACTGATCCTGAAACGCATACGCTAGATAAAAATATGCCAGTTTGGGCAGCTGAAAAAGTAATACATCTTTATTATGACAGAAAAACTGGAAGAGCTTTTGGTACACCTTTCTTGATAAATGTTTTAGATGATGTCATCGCACTTCGTCAAATAGAAGAAGATATACAAAATCTTGTTCATAGAGAACTATTTCCATTATACAAATATACAATCGGCACTGCAGAACAGCCAGCAGAACCAGATGAGATAAATCAAGCTGCAATAGAGATAGGTAATCTTAGGGCAGAAGGCGGTTTGATTCTACCATTTAGGCATGATGTTGAAGTAATAGGAGCAGAGGGAGCAGCACTAGATGCTAGTAAATATCTTGATCATTTCAAGGAAAGAGTAGCAATTGGACTAGGCGTGGCACCACATCATATCGGCATGTCGATGAACGGTGGGAATAGATCAGTTACCGAAAGACTCGATACAGCCCTTTATGATAAGGTAAAACAATATCAAAAACTTTTTGCAGAAATGATTAGACTTAATATATTCAATGAACTTTTATTTGAAGGTGGCTTTGACCCAATAACAAATCCAGCTGAAGAGGGGATATCAGACAGATGCTTCTTCAGATTTAGGGAAATAGATGTTGATACTCAGGTTAAAAAAGAAAACCATATTATACAAAAATTTATAAGTAACCTAATTACTCTAGATGAAGCAAGACAAGCATTAGGTCATGATATAGATATGGATACGGCACTAACAAATGCTGCGCTACAAAGTGCTATCCAGGTTAGTGCGGCAAAAGATACTCTCCAGGCACAAGCTCAAATCCTACCCCCAAAGGGTCAGACCTCAAGTCCAAAAACTTCAGATGGACAAGCGCCAGCAAAAAAGGGGCAAACAAATACTCCTAATAAAAAAAGAGGTATTGGGAATGCTATGAGGCCAATGAATCAAAATGGAAGAAAGTTATCCCCAGATATAAAAAGATTTGATAATAATTTCTTGTCAGTAATTGAATCTTTGCTAGATGAAGGGTATACTGTAGTGCAATCCGATGTAATAAAGGAAGATGACGATGTTTAATATAAACGATAAAATTACCTCTAGCCAGAATACGCAAGAAGATAGTTATTCAATATTTAAAAAAGCTGTTAACAATGGTCAAACACGTTTAGCACTTGAAGCTTTAACCGATGTTCTTGATTCTATTATTGCCCATATAACAGAAAAGCCAAAAGAAGAAGTCATAGTCTTATCCCCAGTAGTTAAAGTGGAAGACGAAGAACTGGTCTCGTCAACCAAGCTAGTATCGACAAAGAATCAGAAAACAAAAATTAGCGAAGAATAAAAATGCTAGAGCTAGTGATTGGCTGTCCAATCTATAAGAGAGATTGGATTTTCCCTTATTGGATTTCTTGTATAGAAAACCAAAATTTAGATTTTTCAAAAATTGGTTTTGTCTTTATGGTTTCTCCAGATGATGAAGAAACTATAAATATGTTAGTTAAATACAGAAATGCAAGACCAGATATATCAGAATTCGTTATAGAGATAAAAAAAGATTCTCCGCATTTTGATCATAAAGATGGGACTAGAACTTGGAGTATATCTAAATACCAGAATATGGTTAATCTAAGAAATGATCTTTTAAAAATAGTAAGAGAGTTAAAGCCTAAGTATTTTTTTAGTCTAGATTCTGATATCCTATTAACAAATCCAAATACAATTAATTTATTAAAGATTCATATTGATTCTGGCGCGGATGCTGTTAGTCCATTGATGTTTATGACGCCAATAGATACTTTATATCCAAGCGTCATGAATTGGAAAAGTGAAATTGGTGAACAAGCTTATAGGAAAGAGCAATATCCATTGGGCACATATTTTCAATCAGATATCATTATGGCAGCAAAGATGATGTCAAAAAATGTATACGAAAATGTGAATTACCACCTTCATGCTCAAGGGGAAGACCTAGGTTGGTCTTCGGAAGCTGGGAATAAGGGTTATAAGCTTTTTTCAGCTTCCTATATCTATGCTCCCCATATAATGCACAGAGGAATGATTAAAGAATTCCTTAAAAACGGTGACAAGAGAGACTCTTTTTGTTTTTCAGAAAAAGTATGATATCCTATATAAGATTGTTTAATCTTATAAAAAACAATTACTATAACATCACTAGTATTTTTAAATGGAGCAGGTATAATGTCATTTGATTTTGTCGAAAATTTTACACTCCAACTTCCCGACCTATCTAAGTTGGAAGCTGAATTTTCTGAATCTTTTAATAAAAAGTATGGCCTTATAATAGAAGTCGCCGCCATTCATGAGCGGACTTACTGCAAATTATAATAACTATTCAGCAGTTGAATTAGAAAAAGCCTTGCAGTCTTGGGTCGAACCATATCCAAAGCCAATTATTTTAAATCATGATCTCAATTCTGAACCAATTGGCAGGGTTATTGCTGCTAAAATGGACAAAGAGGAAGATGGCTCTCCATATGTAAGATTGCAAATCGCAGTAACAGATCCAGTAGCAGCACAAAAAGTTGCAGATCAAAGATATCTCACGGGTTCTGTCGGTGGTAGAGCCGGAAAAGCGATATGTTCAATTTCAGGTGAAGACTTTGCTGCAGAAACAGCTGACGGTAGACCTCGTGCCCCTAAGTATAAAAGAGGTCAAGTTTATAAGGGTAAATTAGCATTTATTCAAATGGAAGATATTTCTTTTAAGGAATACTCGTTCGTTAATCAACCAGCAGACCAAAGATCTAGCGTAAGGTCATCAAAAGATATTAGTAATACTGATGGAATAACGAATCCGGAAAATTGGACAGCAAGAAGTACGGCATTTGTTCTTAATATGGACGAAGAGGATATAGTTTCTTTAGAAGAAAATGAATCAATTTTTAAGAGCCTTAAAAGAAAAGAATCAAGGCCACTTTATTTACACTTAAAAGGTGCTTTTCTAACAGCGCTTGCTTTTCAGGAAAGCGAAACTGGTAAGGCTGATGACAAGTCATTACTATCTTCAGAGAACGATAATAATAAGGAGATTCGTAGCATGGATGAAGATATCAAGAACGAAGATGTTCTGGCTGCCGTTGAGGGTTTGAGCCAAGATCTTTCAATCATCGCCGCCAAAGCTATAGAGGCGCCAGAAGATGAAATCGTTGATTCGATAGAGCCGACAGAAGACCAGGCTCCAATAGCCGATACGCAAGATGTATCAGTTGTTGACACCCTTAGTGTGGCTTTGGTTGCTGCGGTCGTAGCTGGTCAAGTAGAAACCGCAGAACTTATAACAAAGGCAATAGATACGCTACAAGCGCAGCAAGCGCCTTCTGCTGAGGAAATCCCAGCCGAAGCAGAAATACAGATTTCAGATGAGAATGCAGAAAAGACAGAAGAACAAGCTAGTGAAGTTGTTGATTCAGCCGAAGCTGTAGTATCAGATGGGAAGGTAGAGGCAGAAGAGCCAGAAGCAGAGCTCAAAAGCGAAATAATCGCCGTTGAGCAAAGTGCAGATGACGAAAAAATTCAGTCTCTCCAACAGGAAAATGCAAAACTTAGAGAAGCACTACATCGTACTTTGGTGGAGAGAGTTGTGGATACTAAGATTTCATTGGGCACAGAAGCAGTAGAGGATAGGGAAGAGCTTATCACAGATCACTTAACAAGGTCTGCAGGGTCCTTAACGGATTCTTTAAGAGATTTAGCTAAACTACCATTCACTAAAAAGAATCTTCAAAAGCTTAATGAGTCAATCATCAAAAATGACACCGTTGTAGAAAAAGAAAATAACGTTGCCATGGAAGATGAAGAAGTAATCATCAAATCAGAATCTAAAGATGAAATAGCAGAAAATCTGTTCGTAGATGCCTTAATGGGTCGCCGCAAACTTTAAAAAAACTAGATCAATAAGGAGAAAATATAATGTCATTAGCAAAGTTCAGAAAAGTAGGTACCAAAACAGGTGCTGGTCGTTTCGTAGTTTCAGAGGGTATTGCACCTTCAGCTTATATCTTGCCATCAGTCGCACTGCCAACATGGTATTCAGATTCAGAAGATGATCGTTTTGAAATTGTTATCCCTAAGGGTACAATTCTTTCGGTTGTTACCGATGCAAGTGGTGATTCGCGCTTCGTCCCAGCTAATGGAAGCGGCTCGTCAATTACATGGGGAGACACTATCAGTGGTTGGAATCCATTGGCAGGGGCAACACCAGTTACTAGCCCAACGGGCGATACACAGGCTGTGGCTGCTCGTTCAGTCCCAGTAGGTTGTGCACAATACGATCTGTACAGGCCGTTTGATAAGGGTACATCGCAAGGCGCAGGCTTTATTGTCAGAGGTTATGTCGAATATCCAATGGTTTCAACCATCAATGGCAATTTAGCGGCTGGCGATTTGGTTGGTCCAGACTTTATGGGTCGTCCAAGACTGTTGTCACAAGCAGATGCTGGTGAATATCCATGGTTGCAAGTTGGTAAAGTAATTGAAGTCGAGAAGTTCGCTACGAACTTTGATGATGGACTACTTTCCTATATGCAACTACCATCAGATCCAGGTGCGCTTAAGACAGTATATGAGCTAACACGTGCTGGTGCAAGTTCAGGCAAGTTGGGCATCCGCTCAAACCTAGATGTTACGAATGTTGTTGGCGCTTTCCGCGTTAATTTAACACTCTAATAAAAAAAAAATAATAAAAAGAAATAATAAACAGGAGGATATATCCTAAGATGAGTAAGACAATCCAAGAACTCCTCTCGGGTCTCCCAGCTTGGGAAGCCGCATTTGCTGAGGACGGTCATATTGACGAAGATAACAGAGTAACTATTAAGGAAGCGTTTGGCTCTTCGGATGCCGCAATACTCTTCCCAAAGGTTATTTCTCGTACTCTTCGTGAAGCAGCCGAACCACAGCTTTTGGTAACTCCGCTTCTTTCTACAGTACGCCTTGGTAAGGGTCGTTCTTTGGAATTTCCAGCGGTAAATGCAATTCAAGCTGCTGAGATCCCAGAAGGACAAGAATACCCAGAACAAGCTCTCGCATTTGCTAAGCAAATCGAGGGTAAGGTGTCAAAGAAGGGCGTTAAGTTAGCTTTCACAGAGGAAGTTATTGCCGATTCTCTTTGGGACATCGTAGGCCTCCATGTACGTGCCGCAGGCCGCGCAATGGCACGCTTAAAAGAACAAATTGCTTTGAGTCGTTTCAAAGACGCTTCTACCATTGTCTATGACAATGTTAGCAGTGACTATGGAGACACAACGGGCCGTGGAATTGATGGGGCTTTTAACCTATCACTTACATGGGACGATGTTGTTGACATGGCAGCTGTTCTTATGGCAGAAAATCATATACCAACAGACTTTATTCTTCACCCACTTATGTGGTCGGTGTTTCTTAAGGACAATGTCTTTCATGCGGGCGGCGCAGCTGTTAATACCAGCTGGGGTTTCCGTCCACAGTCGAAAGATGGTGCTCTTAACGCAACGGCTCCTATGGGCTTGAATGTGCTGGTCTCACCATTCGTAAGCTTTACCGCTAAGAGTGGTTCAACGCCAGCAATGTCAGATGTGTTCTTGATCGACCGTAATGAGGTCGGAGTACTTCTCGTCAAGGATGACATGAGCACGGATCAATTTGATGATCCAACTCGTGACATTCGCGCGATGAAGATGAAAGAGCGCTATGACATTGTCATGCTTGGTGACGGAGAAGGAATCACCGTTGCTAAGAACGTTAGACTAGCCCGTAATTATGAGGTTACCGTCACTAACGAGATGGCATAATTAATCCTTAGGATTGTTATAGTTACGATACAATCTTGAAAGATGGGGGGCAGCGCAAGCTGCCCCTTATTTTTTTGCTAAACCCCGCTACTAATAATATGAGACACTTTCCAAGGGAGAACATACGGTGGCTGTTAATTTAATAGACTATGCCTCAGTTGGTCTGGATAGCGTAAAGATAAAATTTGGCAGAACTATAAAAATAAGTTCTATTATAAATAATAGATTTATAGTTCAGACAACAGATGCTACCCCATCAGCGGTTACTGACCCATTCAAAACAATAAATACTTTAGCAGATTATAATACAATAAGTAGAACCTTAACTCTTTATTGGAATAAGGTTTTAATATCGGGTCAAGAATATTATATACGTGCTATCGGGATTCTTGACGCCTCAGGCCAAGTTATACCAGAAGAAAAAATTGTTTATACAATGCAGGATGCTGCTACTCCATCCTCTTCCCTGTTAACTGTTCCGCAAATTCTTCAAATTAAAGAAATGTATGTAGATGATCACTCTATTCTTGAGGACGCCTATGTAACACACCAGATAATCCAGAAAAATCCAGAATTTTATATTGATTCTGTAAATCCAAAAAATGGTGATTTTTTTATAGATAACAATACCAATAATGGTCGAATAACCATCACCTTTAATCACAGACCAGCATCGAACTTTCTTTCTAATGAATACTTTAAAACTCAAAGAAAAAAAATTCAGAAATCTATTAGTAGATGGGAAAATGTTTCACCAATTATCCAAATGCATTCTTGGAAACCAGAAGTATATCTAGATCTTCCATCTTTATCTGATGCTACACCGAGTTACAATACTAGCAATAAGGATTATTTTGAAAAAGGATATAAATATAGGATTACGGTATCTAAAGATGTTGGTATCTAAAAGTGGCTAATTTTATTTACTCAAAAGCAAAACAAGACATTCTTAATGGTGTTATCGATTTTTCGTCTAATACGTTTGCTGTAGCATTTTTAAAAACCTCTTATATTCCCATTCAGGAAACAGAACATTATTTATCTGATATTTTAAATGCTGATTTCGTATATAAAAGGGCTGATATATCAAATGTTACAAATATATTAGGCGTAATTGATGCAAGTAATATTATAGTAGAGCAATATAGTGGAGAACCATTTGCCTCTATAGTTATGTATAAAGTTGGCAGTACGGATCAGAATTCTAATCTAATATTTTTTATAAATGATTCTGTAGGATTACCCTTTTCTGGCGCATTAGAGCCATTACTATTATTGGTGGAATGGTCTAATTTAAGTTCAAAAATTTTAAGTCTTTAAAGGACGCATACAATGGCAAGCCAATATCCAGCAAATTTAGATAATTTAATTAATCCCCAGGCCGATGATAGTCTTGATTCATTAACGGTCCCTCATCACCTTCAGCATGCAAATGCAAACGATTCAGTGGAAGCCATACAAACAGTTTTAGGTATCAACCCAGCCGGTTCCCATCTAACCGTTAAGGATAGAATCATCAGTGCTGAAGCGTTAATCTCAAATCAATCGCTATTAAATGGACTTACAGATGTTACTATAGCAAGTGTTACAGCCGGTAATGTTTTACGTTACAACGGTAGTCAATGGATAAACTACGCTGAGGAAAATTTAGTAGACGGGGGTAATTTTTAATCATGTCGAATACAGTTAGGATCAAAAGAAGGGCTAGTTCTGGTCTAGCAGGCGCCCCCGCAACTCTTGAAAATGCAGAATTAGCCTATAATGAAGCCGATAATATACTCTATTATGGTGAGGGTACTGGTGGCATCAATGGGTCCGCTAGTAGCATAGTATCAATTGGTGGAGTAGGTGCATTTGTCACCTTAGGAACGGTTCAAACACTTACTGGTAATAAGACGTTTACTGGAACAATAGTTCTCCCATCGACAACAGGTATTGGATCTGTAACATCAACCGAGATTGGTTATATTGATGGTGTAACTTCTGCTATTCAAACACAAATAGATACAAAACTTGCTTCAACAACAGCATCATCAACTTATGCCCCAATAGCTTCACCAACTTTCACTGGGACGGTCTCTGGTGTTACGGCAACAATGGTTGGTCTTGGTAGCGTTGACAACACTACAGATATAGGTAAGCCTGTGTCTACTGCTGGACAGACAGCCCTCGACCTCAAGGCAAACCTTGCTGGTCCAACTTTTACTGGCGTACCCGCTGCGCCTACGGCAACAGCGTTAACCTCTACGACCCAACTTGCTACTACAGAGTTTGTAACAAATGCTGTCACCAATGTCACATTGACAGGGACGGCAAACGAAATAGTTGTAACTGGCACAGTCCTTAGTCTTGCAAGCAATGTTACAATTCCAAATAACTTAGTCGTAACTGGTGATTTAACCGTTCAAGGCAATACAACAACTCTTAATACCTCTACTTTGGTAATCGAAGATAAAAATATTGTTCTTGCGAATGTTGCAACACCGACAGATATAACGGCAAATGATGCTGGTATTACAGTACTTGGCACAACTAATAAAACATTTAATTGGCTAAGCACAACATCTGCTTGGACGTCATCTGAAAATCTTGATATTTTAACTGGAAAAGTTTTAAAGATTGCTGGAGTTTCAGTATTATCCGAAACAACTTTAGGCTCTGGTATTACAGAATCAAGCTTGACTTCACTTGGTACTATCACGACTGGTGTTTGGAATGGCACTACAATAGCCATTGCTAATGGTGGGACTGGCGCTACAACTGCTTCTGGTGCTAGAACTGGGTTGGGTTTAGGCACTATGGCAATTCAAAATGCTAGCAGTGTTGCTATTACTGGTGGAACGTTGAGCGCAGTCACAATATCAAATACGATTATTGATGGTGGGACCTTCTAATCGAACGAAGGGGTTCAAGTGGCACAGCCAAACATTACATCTAATCAAATAGCAATAGATCCTCTAATTGGTGTATTCTATTTTAGGGATACGAGCGGAGCGCTAGTAAGCTCTTCTCTTAATCTACTTCAGGAATCCGACACTTTAGTCACCTCACTAGATAGTATAATTATAGCTGGGGATATGACTATATCTGGAAATCTAACGGTTAATGGTAATACCGTTACCATTAATACGGAAACTATGACAGTTGAAGATAATATAATTATCTTAAATACTGGAGTAAGTGCGAGTATTGAAAATAGTATAAATGCAGGCGTAGAAATAGAAAGGGGCTCTGCGTTAAATGTGCTCATTCGCTGGAATGAGACATCTGATAAATGGGAATTTACTAATGATGGAACAATTTATTATGAAATATCAGCAGCCGATAGTGACACTACTGGTTCAGCAGCTAAATGGACAAACCCAAGAACTATAACATTAGGTGGCGATTTATCTGGGAATGTATCCATAGATGGTTCCGCTGACGTAACGCTTAACGCTACGATTATAGCCAATGGGATAGCTCTGGGCACTGATACTACTGGAGATTATGTTTCTTCTTTAGTACAGGGTACCGGGATAAATATTGTAGACAATTCGGGCGAAACTACAACTCCAACAATATCATTAAATGCAAGCATAAATGATCTAACGGATGTAACTATCACTGATGCAGTAAATGGTGAATTTTTAAGATATTTTAGCGATGGCCAATGGATCAACGATGCCGTAAATCTAAGCACTGATACAATTGGTGATTATGTAGATCACCTATCTGCTGGAACAGGTATAAGTATTTCTAATAACTCTGGAGAAGGATCAATTCCCACAATCTCTATTGGACAAGCTGTGGGTACTACTTCTATTGTAGCTTTTGCTGGTGTGACAGCACCATTAACGGGTAGTGTTACGGGTAATGTCACAGGTAATGTCACAGGTAATGTAACAGGTAATATCACAGGTAATACTGCTGGAGTTCATACTGGAAATGTTACTGGTAACGTCACAGGAGATTTAGCAGGGATAGCAATAAGCGCAGACGCATGGACTACATCTAGAAGAATAACATTAGCAGGAGATTTAGAGGGTAATGTTTTAATAAAAGGAAATTTAGATGTAATTTTAACAGCAACGATTGCCTCTAATTCAGTTTCATTAGGATCAGACACAACTGGCGATTATGTTGCAGGGGTGCTGCCCGGTACCGGCATTACCGTACAAAATAATACTGGGGCGGGGATGACTCCAT
>Ga0209284_10001174_pt1 | contig 41180 bp, 27 predicted proteins | sample FRY03_FD_187211 | JGI IMG/M metagenome (GOLD analysis project Ga0209284, IMG submission 187211) | Freshwater microbial communities from Lake Fryxell liftoff mats and glacier meltwater in Antarctica - FRY-03 (SPAdes) (version 2) | ecosystem: Environmental > Aquatic > Freshwater > Ice > Glacier... | reverse complement strand
TTTATCTATCGCAACCCTAGCGATGTTTTAATCCCCTCTAAGTCGGGGCACCTACCAAGACCATACCTTCACGGGGCAGAGTCGGTCGCCTCGTATGTTTTAATCCCCTCTAAGTCGGGGCACCTACCAAGACAGGAGGTACGGTTAAAGTTTGACATCTGTACTGAAGTTTTAATCCCCTCTAAGTCGGGGCACCTACCAAGACCATATGCTGTAATATTGACAGGTACCAATGGTAATGTTTTAATCCCCTCTAAGTCGGGGCACCTATCCAGACGAAGTACAAGAGTAAAAACTACCTGCTGTTCCGCAAGTTTTAATCCCCTCTAAGTCGGGGCACCTATCCAGACGTACTACAGTCAAAATATTCTTGTTATGAAAGCGTAGTTTTAATCCCCTCTAAGTCGGGGCACCTATCCAGACTATAGGGACGAAGAGTCCTACTGGACAGCTTTCCCCAGTTTTAATCCCCTCTAAGTCGGGGCACCTATCCAGACTTCACGGTAGAGCAGTGTGACGCTGCTTGGGGGAAGTTTTAATCCCCTCTAAGTCGGGGCACCTATCCAGACGCCCGTGTGGGCAGAGGTAGAACACTTAACTTTTTTCGTTTTAATCCCCTCTAAGTCGGGGCACCTATCCAGACCCTCTGCTTCTGCCAATGTGGGAAGAAGTGAAAGCGTTTTAATCCCCTCTAAGTCGGGGCACCTATCCAGACAAGGCAGCAGGGGCTGCTATACCAGATAATGTCTTGGTTTTAATCCCCTCTAAGTCGGGGCACCTATCCAGACAAGGCGGCGGGTCGTTTTCTGAAGCTGCCGACCTACTGTTTTAATCCCCTCTAAGTCGGGGCACCTATCCAGACAATCTATGAGCATCTCAGAAAAGGTAGTAGAGGAAGTTTTAATCCCCTCTAAGTCGGGGCACCTATCCAGACTCCACAACCCTGACGGAAAGGAAATAGACTTTCCGTACGTTTTAATCCCCTCTAAGTCGGGGCACCTATCCAGACCGGCCCCTCAAGAAGGGGTCGTGCTCATTGTTAGCGGAAGTTTTAATCCCCTCTAAGTCGGGGCACCTATCCAGACGGGTTCGTGGTTATGTCAATCCCATTCGTGGGAGTTTTAATCCCCTCTAAGTCGGGGCACCTATCCAGACAACCGTGAACATGATGTTTTGGCCCTTAAGAGCCTAGGGTTTTAATCCCCTCTAAGTCGGGGCACCTATCCAGACCCTAAGCCCGCTAGTCTTGGTAAGACAAGCAGGTTAAGTTTTAATCCCCTCTAAGTCGGGGCACCTATCCAGACATACTGACATGGCAATCATTGGAAAAAAACAGGAGGTTTTAATCCCCTCTAAGTCGGGGCACCTATCCAGACTCGAAGTAAAATGCAAGGTAGACGGATTCACTCCGTTTTAATCCCCTCTAAGTCGGGGCACCTATCCAGACGAAAATAATGGAATTTTGGATAAATGTCGAAGACATAGGTTTTAATCCCCTCTAAGTCGGGGCACCTATCCAGACTTACGAATGTACCCCTTGGAGCATGCTCCCTTGTTTTAATCCCCTCTAAGTCGGGGCACCTATCCAGACGGTGTTATGTTAATGTAGGCCAAGCCCCATTAGCGGGGTTTTAATCCCCTCTAAGTCGGGGCACCTATCCAGACTCAAATCAAAATTTAATAAAATCCCAAAAAACTCAAGTTTTAATCCCCTCTAAGTCGGGGCACCTATCCAGACAAAACAGCTAAAATTGTGTGATAAAATTAATAAAGTTTTAATCCCCTCTAAGTCGGGGCACCTATCCAGACCGGGAGAACTTGTAAAAAAGATTGATGGTGGATGGGGTTTTAATCCCCTCTAAGTCGGGGCACCTATCCAGACGGGTAAATATTTTGATCAAATATCTGTCTACGAACGTTTTAATCCCCTCTAAGTCGGGGCACCTATCCAGACCGAAGCGATAAAAGAATCAGTATACAGAAATCACAGTTTTAATCCCCTCTAAGTCGGGGCACCTATCCAGACAAGGTTCGGCACATGGTATGCACCAACGAGCGATTGGTTTTAATCCCCTCTAAGTCGGGGCACCTATCCAGACGAAGATAACCAGGACATGACCACCTATGAATACTGGTTTTAATCCCCTCTAAGTCGGGGCACCTATCCAGACATTCTGCACACCCACACTGGTCGAGTTTCTTTGGGGTGTTTTAATCCCCTCTAAGTCGGGGCACCTATCCAGACCTACTCCGTTGTCCTAAGAGGGACGAACGGTGTTGGGGTTTTAATCCCCTCTAAGTCGGGGCACCTATCCAGACTGGACAAATAATCCCAATCGCCAGCTTGAACTTATCGTTTTAATCCCCTCTAAGTCGGGGCACCTATCCAGACGGCGATGCACTCCGCACCAGATGGAGCAATTGGAAGGTAGTTTTAATCCCCTCTAAGTCGGGGCACCTATCCAGACTTTGATCGAATGATCATGGACCACAATACTGGAATGTTTTAATCCCCTCTAAGTCGGGGCACCTATCCAGACTTGCCGACCGATCCAAACGGTATGCTGGCAGTGATGTTTTAATCCCCTCTAAGTCGGGGCACCTATCCAGACTCATGCGGGGCAGGATTAAAAATCCTGCCAGTATGGCGGGAGTAATTGGGTAACGTTTTAATCCCCTCTAAGTCGGGGCACCTATCCAGACCTTTCTGTTTTAGCGTCATGAACAACAAGATCGTAGTTTTAATCCCCTCTAAGTCGGGGCACCTATCCAGACATCAGTTAATTGCATTGCTGCTGACTGCACTAGTTTTAATCCCCTCTAAGTCGGGGCACCTATCCAGACTCACCGTCATGAAATATAAAATAATCGACCATGTCAGGAAGTTTTAATCCCCTCTAAGTCGGGGCACCTATCCAGACGGCAGCTGGCCGAAAATGAAGCCCAGTCCGCAAGGGCGGAAAGTTTTAATCCCCTCTAAGTCGGGGCACCTATCCAGACCCAAATCATTTAGCTTCAAGGAATTTACAACCCTTGACGTTTTAATCCCCTCTAAGTCGGGGCACCTATCCAGACCGGAATGCGCATCAGATGCGTATACACCGGAAGAGTTGTTTTAATCCCCTCTAAGTCGGGGCACCTATCCAGACAGTGAATTTTGAATGATCGTAAGAATCGCTTACATGTTTTAATCCCCTCTAAGTCGGGGCACCTATCCAGACATTGCGGTCAGCAATTCAGTAACAAAGAAGATGCAAGTTTTAATCCCCTCTAAGTCGGGGCACCTATCCAGACAGTAATACCCCAGCTGCCAGTTTGAACTTCTCAAGGTTTTAATCCCCTCTAAGTCGGGGCACCTATCCAGACATAACCAGGATATGACTACCTATGAATACTGGGGATAGTTTTAATCCCCTCTAAGTCGGGGCACCTATCCAGACTCCAGACCTTCAACCCTACTTTTTCGGTAGAAGTTTTAATCCCCTCTAAGTCGGGGCACCTATCCAGACATGAGGTTAGCTAGTACGGTAAGAAACCAGGAGTTAGTTTTAATCCCCTCTAAGTCGGGGCACCTATCCAGACAAGGATAATAATCATGGTAATTGTCTATATAGGGAGTTTTAATCCCCTCTAAGTCGGGGCACCTATCCAGACGGGAATTCCAAACTTCCATTTTGTGCATTTTCTTCCTGTTTTAATCCCCTCTAAGTCGGGGCACCTATCCAGACGACACCCCTTTTTTTTGGGGGTGGTCAAAACATTAAGTTTTAATCCCCTCTAAGTCGGGGCACCTATCCAGACAGGCGATAAAAGTTTTCGAAGCGTTCATCGATGAGGTTTTAATCCCCTCTAAGTCGGGGCACCTATCCAGACGATATCATCTATTCCGATTCAAACGGAAGTGGTAGTTTTAATCCCCTCTAAGTCGGGGCACCTATCCAGACGGAGTAGAATATACTTCCGTGTTCGAGGTATCAGAAGTTTTAATCCCCTCTAAGTCGGGGCACCTATCCAGACGTTCCCCCTAGGGTAAAGCCTAGGGGTTATTCTTAAAGTTTTAATCCCCTCTAAGTCGGGGCACCTATCCAGACAAAGTCTTTTGAGATTTTCAAGATAATTGTTGAATGTTTTAATCCCCTCTAAGTCGGGGCACCTATCCAGACAGCATACAACTTAAGTCCTTACTGTACAAGGGTCAAAACAGGCAAAATCCCCGACCCCACCCCCTCCCCACCCCCCTCCCGACTTACGCAACCTCTGAAAGAATATCTAAGCCTTTATTCTGTATAGCTTTATATGAATCCCCGACCCCCCTATACCCCAAAACCATAAGTCCTTATATTCCAACTACTTATGGTTTTGTCGGATTTTCCGACAGGGGTCGGGGATTTTTTACATTATTACATCCCCAGGTTCGGGATCTGTCCACGATCCCGTTCCCACTATCTCCGTTGCATAAATGCACCGATTGCACATCTGATAAATTCGATCTATTAAATCTGATTTGGGGTAAACAACTGCTCTTTCTCAACCAATGCCTTAACTCAATTTTAAATTTATCCAGATTTACAACAATTATTTAAATTGCCTGCCGTATCAATTGTAGGTTTAAAACAAATTTTTCTTATTATCAGGAGGTTTACTATGAAAACCATTTTTCCAATTGTTCCGAGAATGGCCTGTTCGTTTGGCACCACGATGTTGTCCCTAATTTTTCATCTATCTAATAAAGGAGTTTTTACTATGACTAAATCTTTGATTCTTTTGTTGGTTGTTAGCTATACTTTTTTGGTTCATACAAATATCGCTGTTTCAGCACCCCAAGTAATAGAAAGTGTTGGTGAAATTGGTGTGGGTTTAAAAGAGTGGCCCGCCGTGCTGCCCACCCTGAAAGAAATGGTTGAAATAGTTATGGGCAAAGTAAGTAAAGAAGCATTAATCAACCACGCCACCTTTGAAAGTTATTGGGCTTCAAGTTCAAATTCCCGAGCAGGTTATGCATTAGAAGCAACCTTCAGCGATACTTTTAATAGAAGGGCTGGTGCAACCTCTTTACAGACCAGAATCTTGCCCACCAAATATTTAGGCCATACTCATTCCGCAGCAGATTTATTTGAAATTGATAAGGCTGGAAAGGTAATCGCAGAATACCAGTGTAAACTAGGGCATACACAAATGCTTGAAGCATTAGATGACCCCAAGTACGCAAATATGAAATTGGTTACAACTGAAGAAACTTTAAAAAGTTTAAAAGATGAACTGGCACAAAAAAAAGTACAAGCTAGATCTCTGCCTTTGTCCGATAAAATGAAGCAGCTTGATGATGCGTTAAATTCTGGAAGGTTGTTGCAAAAAAGTCCGTGCGGTGCACCACTTCCTACTAAAGAATTTTGCTCAAAAGTAGCGAGGGAAGTTACGGAGAACCTTTATCATACAGCCAAAGCTCAAACAACCATACCGCTAGTAAAAAGTTCACCATCTGCTAAACCGAGTAAAGCAAGCAAAGCCCCGGAAGTTCCTAACGCTGGGAAAAGTGGTAATCCTTCTGAAAACCCCAATAAGATTCCTACTAGTGTAAAAATTGGAAGGGGTGCTTTAAAAGTTGTGGGGGTAGCAGGGGTAGCCTATGAAGGATATGTTCGGGTAAATAATGGTGTAGATACCGAAAGGCAATATAGTGAAGGCCAGATATCCGAGCAACAAAGAGAAATAGCACACGCTAAAAATATTGCTGGCGGAGGTGGAAGCTTGGGAGGCGGAATAGTTTGTGCAGGCTATGGGGCAGCTTATGGCTCCACTTTTGGTCCGGTAGGCACCTTTGTTGGTGGGGTTAGTTGCGGCATTGCAGGAGCTTTAGTTGGAGAAAAGGCCTTAGGCGAAACTGCAGCAGGCGCGGTAAGTCTAATTCATAGCACAGGATCTACTATTGGGGATGGGGTTACTGCAACCGGTAAATGGCTTGGATCTTGGGTAGGTTGGTAAAAGGTAAATTAAAACAGAAAAAAGGATGGCACCAAAATGCCATCCTTCTTTTTATTTATACTTCAATTAAAGTCTTTTTAGATTCATAGCAATTAGTTACAACTTTATGGTTTTGAAAACTAAGATTAATGGCAGGGTCGAAAATCGATTAGGGAATAGAATTAAATTTTTGCTTTTTTTCTAACTCTGCGGTTTTTCAACCAAATCGTTTAACAACAAGCAAGACTAACACAATCCCACCAATCAGATAAACCCAAGGCGGTATACTTATAATTACAATTAGAAGGATGACAACAGCAATCACAATCCCAATTATGTTACTAGAAAATCCGCTTGAGGCAGTATTAGTAAGTTTTTGAAGTTTTTGATCTGCAGAAGCACAAGCCTGATTAAAAGCGGATTCATCAATTGAATCATAATCTTGGTCGTGAATTAATTTATTTCGAATGGTAGCAATTTTACGCAAGTCCTTAACAAGGTCTTTAGGCAGTGCCGTTTTAATGCTGGAAACCAATTGATGAAGGCCTTGGCCTGTTGCTCCGAAATGGGTTTTCAACAGACCTTCAAAATGTTTGCTTTGCTTGATAACTAATTCGAAGTGATTTTTTGGTGACACAAAAGACTTCCTTTAAATTTTAAAGCTATGAACAATATTAATTATTATAATTAACCGTATTAAAGACAAACAAATAATGGGATAAAGCAAAATAGGAGAAAAATGAATGTAAAGAAACTTGCTTTGCTGGGTGGAGATCCGATTGTTCCTGAGAAATCAAGAACGAGGTGGAGTTGGCCACCCCGCTATGCTGGCATGGGTGATTTGGTGAAAAATTATATTGACGAAGGCAAACCCCTATCGATACAGGATCAATCAGGAATAATAAAGCAAGTCGAAGAAGAGTTAAAGAGGCGGTTTACAAGAAAGCATGCAATTTATTGCTCTTCTGGAACAATGTGCTTATATAGTGCATTTTTTGCATTGAAGATAGAACCAAGCGATGAAATTATTTGCCCCACGATTACTTATCACGCGACCGCAACGCCTGCCCTTCATTTTGGTGCACAAATCGTGCTGGTTGATGTAGAAGCGGATACGGGGAATATCTCTGTAGAGGCGATAACTAAAAATATTACATCGAAAACAAAGTGCCTAGTGACAAATGCAATGTGGGGCCATCCAGTCGAACAAGCGGCAATTCAGAAAATATGCCAAGAAAAGAAGATAGCGTGGATTGAAGATTGCAGCCACGCACAGTTTTCAAATTATATGGGAAAACCAGTAGGAAGTTGGGGAGATATAGCGTGCGCAAGTCTTCAAGGAGAAAAAATCGTATCGGGTGGGGAAGGCGGAGTTTTGTTAACGGATTCTGACGAAATCCACGATCAAGTTGTTTTACTAGGGCATAATTTAAAAAGATCAGAAAATTGCGTAGCTAACAATTTGTTTAAGCCAATAGGTCGCACAGGTTGGGGTTTAAAACTAAGAGGTCACCCGCTTGCAGCCGTACTGGTTTACGATCAATTGATAAATCATGTGGATACCTGGATTAAAGAAAGAAGCCAATCCCTAAAAAAACTGAGTCTATTTATAGGGCAATTAAAAGGAATTCGCCCCCCGGTGATTCGAGATACAACAACAAGTATGGGTGCTTGGTACGGCTACAAGCCTTGGATTGATTTTACAGAACTTGGTATTTCAAGAGAAACAATTGTTGCAGCTTTAAATGCAGAAGGAATTGAAGTCAGCATACCAGCTTCCCCCTCGCTGCATAAATTAGCTCTTTTTAATTCAGAAAATTTTTCGATTAGGGGCTACAAAAAACAGGACAATTCTAACAATAAATATCCTAATGCGGAAAGTTATTTAAATGGGCTATTAAGCCTGCCAACATTCACTGGGAAAAGGGATGAAAAAGCTTTAGAACAGACTATGTTAGCATTTGAAAAAGTATGGGGAAATAGAGAGCAGTTGAAGCAATGGAACAAATAGTAAAAACGGAAGCAATGGACCCACGGCTACTTCCACCATTAATGGCTTCGTTTAATGAATTTCCTTCGCTGGAACGATTAGACAGAACTACCGGTTGGTTAGCAATAATTTCTGGGGAAGTTGTCGGAAGTGCTTTGGTTCGTGAAAACAAAGATTTGTGGCATATAAGAAGGCTAGCTGTTTTTGAAAAACATCGAGGAAAAGGCATTGGAAGAAAAATTGTAGAAGCCATTGAAAATGATGCGCGAATTCAAAAAATTCCTGAGTTAACAACAGTAACAAGTTCGAATTGGTCATCTATGCGAGGAATGATCCAAAAAAAAGGCTGGTTGTTTCAGAAAGCCCGAAAAGCAAAACGAGCAGAAGGAATTGAAGAACATTGGTTTTTACCACTAGTTAAAGAACCAATTAAACTTATTCTAGTAGGGGCAAATCCAAATGGTCGAGGTGGGGAACTAGCCGAGTGTGTCGAAAAATTTTCTTCTCTAGCAAAACTTGTAGGTGTTTGCGACCCAAGCATTGAAACCAGAACTTACTGGAATCAAAAAGGATTTCAAACAGCAGAATCATTAACTGAAATTCTTGATTCTGGTGTTAAAGCAAATGCAGTGATGATGGCGCTTCCTCATTTTTGTTATGAAGAATGCAGAGAGGTTTGTATGAAAAATGGGCTTGCTATGTTTCACGAGAAACCGCTGGCAAGTACACTTATCGAATTACAAACCCTAATTTCGGCATTAGGAAAAAATCCTGTCCCTTTAGTAGTAGGAACTCAAAGACGAGATCACCCAACCTATGTTTATTTAAAAGAACTTATTGCAAAGGAAACTATTTCGACATTTTCAATGTCGATAGAATTAGGCAAATCTGCAACACAAAAGAATTGGCGAAACAGCAAAGCAAAATCTGGTGGTGGAGCCCTTCTAGATTTGGGGACTCACGCTATTGATCTTGCTCATTTCTTTTTGGGCTATTCGGTCGAAACTGTTTCTTGTTGCCTTTGGATTGAAGATGAAGCAGGGAATATCAGGCCTACCTTTGAAGGAGAACTTGAAACTGCTGCACAAATCATAGGAAGGTGCGGCAAGACTTGGGTAAAAATATGGGTCAACCGTATAGGTAAAAAATCTGAATCTATCCACATCAAGGGTAAGAGCAACTGGGAAGCCAATCGACATTCGATTTCTAAAGATAATAAAATTATTTTCTCTTGTGAGGAACAATGGGATTTATCCCTTGCGGGCAGAATTGGCAGATTAGTTACCGATGTGACAAAAGGCATTTCATCCTTCGAAGCGTGGGATCAATTTTCTTCTCTACGAGTAATTGAACAAGCCTATTCAATACCCCCTCAAATTGGTATGGGAAGAAAGGCACCCTAACATGAAAAAAGATAAGACTGCAAATAATCAAGATAATCACATTGCTAGATACTTTTTAAAAGAGTTTGGGCATTCCCCTGCCCAGCACTCTTTCTTTTCACAATCTGAAAACGATTTAACGAATACTTTTTCTGTGGCTCAAAACCTTGACTCATCTCCGTTTTCAAATCAAAACAATGCGGTTAGTAGTATTCGAAAAGGCGATTTTAAACAAGCTTTACTCCTTCACCATCGGGATGTGAACAATAATGATTTACTAATTTGTATTGATGCCTGCCTAGGTGTTGCTAAATGTTTTTTGCATTTAGGCTACCTTGCTTCTTCTGTAAGATGGGCCTCGTTAGGAATGGCCATTGCCCGACATCACGAAATTTCTTTTAAAATGGCAAGCGCCCTATGGTTACGCGGATGTGCGTTTATGCGTGGTGGTTATTTTCAAAAAGCTTATGAATGCTTCTCTTTTGATTATGCAATTCTCCCACCTGGGCACCCACAACGAGTTTATGCAATTTGTATGCAAGCTTACAGCGTTAGCTATATGGGAAATGAAACTAGTTTAGCTGCAGAATATATGTACCGAATCGCTTCTTACACCTTATCTAAAGAAAGCCCGATGCATTATGCCTATTCGGGATTGGCACTTTTGGGCGCACAATCTAACAAAAAAGAACTTATTGCAGAGGCAACTGAAAAAAATCGTTCTTGTTCTAATCCGTACATTCAGTTCCGTATGAAGGTTGCACATTTTTTAGCGAATGAACAATCAGAAGATGCTTTTAAAAATCTAGTTCAATATGCTTCAAAATTAGACCCTAGAAAATATTGTTGGGAGATTGCTTGGATTCAAAATTGTTGCAAAAATTTCAAAATCAACTTTCAAACTCAAAATATAACTAGCCAAGATATCTACTTGCCTGCAGCTAACGAACATTGTTTTTGGAGCCTTGTTTCTGATTTAGAATCGGAACCTGCGGAGGTACATTTGCCTGACTCAGGAATTGGCGCTTGGCAATGGTCAGATAATTTTGAAATGTTATTAAAGCAGCGAATTTGTATTCTTTTGTAGTTTCAAAACTACTACTGGTAAGATGATGGCTTTATAATCTAAAACAAGATTTTCTCATTAGTTAATTGAATAACCATACCCTATAAAAGAACCAAGCTCATCAGGAGAAATCCCGAGGAGCTTGATAGCGGTCTTCATCTCTCTTGATACTATTGGGGGTTTCCTGTCAACAATCTTTGCGATCTCAATCCCTTTGTACCCTTTCATCCTGAGAGTTATGGTTTGTCTCTGATTCGGATTAAGCCTAATTAACCTTTTTTTCAGTTCCTCCCTTTTCTCATCAAGCCAATTAGAACATGCAACTTTTATCCTTTTATTTTCCCCTAGAGACTCAGGATCAATTTCAGTATTCCCCCTAATTTTCTTATAGCTACTTTTTGCTCGTTTCATATCAACAACTTTATTTTTAGCTACACGAACCATCCAAGTAATAAATTGAGCACCTTTATTTATGTCCCAGCGTTTTTGTGGAATAAGTCCATTTTTCCAAAAAACATAGTTCAACTCTGATATAATTACATCACGATCGTACTCCTCCAAACCACTAAGAACTTTCAAAATTCGCAAATCCTTTGCCAAGCTATCCAAAATTTCTTTCAAGAGATCTTCTGCAACTTTTTTTTGTTTTCCATCAACAGCACTGTAGTATTGGCAAACCAATTCATTAAATTTCTCCATAGTAATCCCCTTTTTAAAAATAGGTAAAACAAGTATTTGTACAATTTTGCAAGATTTTGATCTAAATGTAGACCAGACTTAGTAAGTCAAATGCAGTGTAAAACTGGTAACTTTAAATAAACCAAGTTTGTTATGCGTATTCATTAAGTAATACGGCTTAAGAGATGCTTTTAGAATAAGACTTATTTTTTAAAGCTGGAATGCAAGAGCATCATTGTTTTCCATACTTTTTGTAATGTAATCATGATGCCCTCCTTCTATATAAATTGGTTCTACAGGTATTAGTCGTAATATAACCCAAAATATTTCCCAGAAAACAGAGTATTTTTAAAATAATTTTAAATTCTACCAAAAACAAGGTTTTTTCAGCTAGAAACAAATTAGGAACTTACAAAAAACCTGTTCTAATTATCTCCACTTACTTTGCCTAGCAAATAATCTGCAAATTTAAACTCCGCTTAATCGATCATTATAACTTGGTCATTCAATATTAATTCAAAAGATTATGACTTTTATAACAATATTTAAGCCATTGTTACGAATAACAATTAAAACCTGTCCACTTTGGGCTGATAAAACTTAGAAAGAGGTGTCACTATGACTATTATAAATGAATCGAAAATAAATGAATCTGCAACCTTAAACAATAAGGGCAAAACTAATTGCCTATACAAAGGCGCGCCTGTGTGGATTGTATTCAGCGTTGTTCTCTGTGTTGGGGCTTTAGTTGCTAAAGAATATCTTAGAATTCCTGTGAAGCTGATAGTAACAAAACCTGAAACCGCCGTTGTTGCACCTACCCCTGCTTTGCCAGCCCCAATTCAGATTCCTGCTAACATTGATAAATCTGTAAAAGACAAAAATGATCGGGCCTTAAAGTTTTTTGAAAATCGAGTTAGCCAAATCATTACTGATTCTGAAGCTCGTCTTGGAATGACCACTAAAAAGTTCGGTGGTGAGATTTCAACTTTCAATTCTTGCTCGTATCTGATCTACCTTATGGCTTACGATAAAGTTAAATCTTCAAGCGAATCAGAAACAACAAAGTATTTTAATACCCAAATTGAAAAAGCATATAATCCGATTTTTGCAAGGATTAATAAAGAGCTTGATGTTGCAGTAGAAAAATTCAAACAAGATTTAATGGAGAATGGCGTAAGCTTTGCTACCGATCTATGTCAGCATTTCAACCCTAATGATAAATTCAACAACTTAAAGTTTGTAAATATTCAATCGGAAGAAGATTTTAATAACGCTTTAAGGCAACTAGGTTTAACCGGGGGAATTCTTACCATTGCAGTACCACTAGACATTTTATTTGTAGTACAGGCTCAGATTTTTAAAACTCTTATTAAAAATGTTGTAACAACAATTGGTAAATTATTTGCAAGGCCCATTGCTGTCGCTGTAGGTTCCGTGGTTATTGCTGCTGCCGATGGCCCATTACCAATAGGCGATGCCCTTGCTGTTGTTGGCCTTATATGGACTGCCTATGATGTCTGGTCTACCAAAGCTGAATTTGAAAAAGAAATTCAAACTTCGATGACAAATTTCAGTACAGAATTATCCATTAGCCAGAAAAAACAAATGCATGATATCGCAAGTAATCTTTTAAAATCACATGAATCAATTCAGGATCGTATCAGAAACAAATATCTGAACCCAGGCCTTTAATTAATTTACCACTTACTGTTTTATCTTACCTTCGTTAAAAAGGAGATTCTGATGAAAAATTTACTCTGTTTGGTTTTGGCTTCTTTGATCGCCTTGGTTTCTTTAAATACTTCTTTTGCAGAGCCACTAACTCGAATCGCTTTGAAAGAATTCCTTGAATCCATTAGCGTGAAATTTGGAGGAAAAGCTCTTTCTAAAACTGCTCTTGAATCGTTCGAAGTTGCTGTAAAAAAGTATTCTCTAAAATATGGGAAAGCAAGAACGATGACCCTTATTACTGAAGGGGGAATTGAACTTTTAGAAGCAGCAAGCCGCTATGGCGATGATGTAATAGCAATCGCAATGGAAGCTTCACCCGGTGCAAGGCGCCTATTAGCGCTGAATACCCAAACCCTTCTACCCCTTGCAAAAAAAGTGGGTCCTGAAATCTTAGAGCTAGAAGTGAAGGCACCCGGGCTTGCTGGTAGATTTGTGGAAGCGTTTGGAGATGATGGCGCGCGATTGATTTCAAAAAATGCACCTGCTTCTGATTTACCGGTGCTTTTGAATTGCGCAGAACGCGCTGATACCCCTGCAACCAGAAAATTGCTCCTCGAAACTTACACCAAAGAAGGAACAAGTTTTCTAAATAAAATTCCAGCCAAAGTAATTCTTGCAACGGGTGTAGCAGGCGGAACTATTATTGTCGCAGTCGGTGCCGGCAAAGGTCTGGATAAAGTCGGAGGTGGTTTAGGGGATGGTTTAGAAAATGCAGGTGAGGGTGTTAAAAAAGCTTTACCAGAAACTTTAGCTAGGATTTCAAGAGACTTCTTCTTGGTTGCTGGCGCAGTTTTTGGCGGGATTGGATTGTTTTGGATCTGGCTTCATTACCGCTATAAATGGTTAGTAGAGGCAAAAAAAGTACAACTTGCTAGAGAGTCAACCAAAGTTTAATTTAAGATTTATTCACCCTAAGGAAACCTACCGAACATCGTTTGGTAGGTTTCCTTTTTACTTTACCCTCTAAGTCGGGACACCTACCAAGACATCCATGCCCAAGTTAAGGATCTCCGGAGCTTTAGAAGTTTTAATCCCCTCTAAGTCGGGGCACCTACCAAGACTAAGCATGATGAAACACTTGCAAAAAACAACGAGTTTTAATCCCCTCTAAGTCGGGGCACCTACCAAGACTCCATACGATGGATCATCCAGCATGGGGGGAGGACTGGTGTTTTAATCCCCTCTAAGTCGGGGCACCTACCAAGACATGATCAAACAGGGTAATTGTGTATGGTCAATTGTGCGTTTTAATCCCCTCTAAGTCGGGGCACCTACCAAGACCACTATTATGAAAGTTTTCAAGAATTTTTTCCAGAGTTTTAATCCCCTCTAAGTCGGGGCACCTACCAAGACAGGAAGCCCAGAACGGAAAGAAAAAGGAAATACGAAGTTTTAATCCCCTCTAAGTCGGGGCACCTACCAAGACCAGTGGCCCATTCATAAGGATTACTCCCTGTGAATACAGTTTTAATCCCCTCTAAGTCGGGGCACCTACCAAGACGAGGCTCACCCCACCTCTCGATTTTTAAACCCCCCAAGTTTTAATCCCCTCTAAGTCGGGGCACCTACCAAGACTTTTTTTGTGCAAGCCTTGGGAAAAACAAGGTAAGGACGTTTTAATCCCCTCTAAGTCGGGGCACCTACCAAGACCCAGACCTTCAATCCTACTTTTTCGGTAGAAGACTGCCGTTTTAATCCCCTCTAAGTCGGGGCACCTACCAAGACTAGAAAAGCTAAAAAGCGTAAAACAGTTACTATCGTTTTAATCCCCTCTAAGTCGGGGCACCTACCAAGACGATCCGGTAGCGTTCAGATGCGGCCTTATCGACTAGTTTTAATCCCCTCTAAGTCGGGGCACCTACCAAGACGCTGGAGATTACTTGGAATGGAAATGTTTTTTTAACGGTTTTAATCCCCTCTAAGTCGGGGCACCTACCAAGACGGCGAATTTCTTCCGTCGAGTTTAGATGCGGTCATGGAGTTTTAATCCCCTCTAAGTCGGGGCACCTACCAAGACACCTCTTGCGAATGACGAGGAGGGCTACCAATATTTAGCAGTTTTAATCCCCTCTAAGTCGGGGCACCTACCAAGACCGCCTAAAATATAAAGCCTAATATAAAGGGATAGTTTTAATCCCCTCTAAGTCGGGGCACCTACCAAGACTGGAGGGCAGATATAAAATAACCCGCCACCAAGGAGTTTTAATCCCCTCTAAGTCGGGGCACCTACCAAGACAGGACTTTCGCGAAATTGCGGACGAACTATTGGCGCGTTTTAATCCCCTCTAAGTCGGGGCACCTACCAAGACAACAAGAGATCAGGCGGAGACGACTAGGGGTTAAGGTTTTAATCCCCTCTAAGTCGGGGCACCTACCAAGACCCGGTCGCTTATCGGTCTGGACTAGTCGATTACATCGTTTTAATCCCCTCTAAGTCGGGGCACCTACCAAGACGACCATCCAAACAGGAATTGACGGGTTTCGCCTAATGTTTTAATCCCCTCTAAGTCGGGGCACCTACCAAGACAGCATACAACTTAAGTCCTTACTGTACAAGGGTCAAAACAGGCAAAATCCCCGACCCCACCCCCTCCCCACCCCCCTCTCGACTTACACACCCTCTGAAAGAATATCTAAGCCTATATCCCGTATAGCTTTATATGAATCCCCGACCCCCCTATACCCCAAAACCATAAGTCCATATATCCCAACCACTTATGGTTTTGTCGGATTTTCCGACAGGGGTCGGGGATTTTCTACATAATTACATCCCCCGGCTCCGGATCTATCCACGACCCCGTTCCCACTATCTCCGTTGCATAAATGCACCGATTGCAAAGCTGATAAATCCGAACGGTGTCGGTTTGATGATCGATTTCTTTTTTAATAATAGTAAGCAAGGCATAATATCGTGGTTCCGAAAGTGGCCCTTCAAAAACACTTTTTTGAACCCGAGGGAGATAATCCTTCATTTGCCTGAAAAGCTTACCCCTGCGCCTATCTTCGACAATGTCGTAACAAACAACTAAAAACATAAAATTAGCTCCTAAGAATTAAGGAGTGAAAGGAATATAAACCAATTCTTTATTTTCAATCACTCGAGCAAGGTGTTGGACTTGCTCACGAACAATACCCCGAACATCAAGAGAAACTTGCCTAGGATTGAAGAACATCGTTTCCCGAAGACGGGAGTAAAAAGCAGCGAGGAATATTTTTCTCCCATTGGCATTTAAAAAACAACCTTGAATATTGGAATCGTCTTGGGCTGAATCAAATTCTTCGGCAAGGATTTCGTCGAGTGATTTTCCCGAATGATATTCAAAATCGAGTGAAGTCAATTGGCCACGATTAATCAACCGCAACACAAATGAATCAAGCAAAGGCCTGAATTCTTCAAGGATGTCTAAAGCCAAAGAAGGCCTGTTAGCAAGAGGTTGATGCAGGAAGCCAATAGATGGTTCTAGTCCACGGATAAAAAGTTCAGATTCGATAACATATTGAAACATCGTATAGGCAAAAGAAAGGCAGGCATTAACCGGGTCAAGAGGTGGCCTGCGAGATCTGCCATTAAAAGGCAAATCAGGGTTGGCAATCAGCTTATGAAAATGCGAAAAATAAAGAGAAGCAGCAAAGCCTTCGAACCCTAGGATTGTATCGATCGCAGTAGCAGATGAAAGTTGTTCAGCAAGGGTACGAATTCTAGCAAGTGCATCTGCAATAGCTTCATCTTTAAGTTTAAGTTGGTGACGAAGCAGGAAAGCCCGCTGCTGAAGGATTTTGCTTTTAACGATGGCAGAAGCAATTTTCACCGCAAAAGGTATAGAAGCGGCGCTTTTTAGCTGGGAGATTTTTAATGCGGCGTGGGTACCTGATTTAGAAGCCAATCTGAAGCGAAAAGAGCCCATTCTGGTAAGAAAAAGAATATCAACATTTTTTTTTGCAAGTAATGCAATAGCAGAAGAAGTGCATTCAATTCTTCCAAACAATTGAATCTGGGAAAACTCTTCCGTTCGAAACCGTTTTAATTCCACTTTATCTTTGATTAGAACGAGGGAATCGCTTACGGCGTGCAACCTTGTGCCTTGATCCATTATGCAAAGAACATTCATAATCAATCCCCAAGGTTGAATTAAGAAGGTAAAGCAGTATCTGGGGTAAACACTAAGTCATCCGTATCGTTGATGCAAAGCACAGACAATGTTCCAGTAGGAATTTTCAAGACAGGATTAGGTAATCGTTTTATGAAATGGATGAGAGTTGATTTGATTTGAGAAAGTTCTTTATTAATTTTTTCGAAGTTGTTAAGCGATTCTAGATAACGAACGCCTAAAGCAGGAAGGTCATCGGTTTTAGGCATTAGTGGATCAATAACTGGCAAGGAAAGCAAATGCAGGGTTGGAGTAGGATACCTTTCAGGAGTGGATTCGAAGTTGCAATTACAAGCAACAAACCGAGTGATATGCGGGATTCGTTTTCTAATAGTGGGGCAAGAAGAAGGGCTACCTTTAAGCTTATCACCCATAAGCTTTTCGGGGCCTACATCTATACATTTTTTTAGGAGGTAATTGACTGCAAGAGGGCCTGCATCGAGGTGGCCAAGGGTATGAATCAAAACAAGTTGTTCATCGTGAGAAAGTGTTCTTTGAGTATCAACCTTATGTTTAAGGGAATTTAAAACAGGGCAAGAAGCAAACAAATGGTTTATTTTAGGTTCAAGAACAAAATCATTTTCAGTCCAATCTGGAATAAGCGGGGCAACCTTCGCCAAAGGTAGTGTAGGCGTAATATTATTAGTATCAATGGATGGATTATTCGTTTTTGGAAAGGCAACTGGCAAGGATTTAAGGAAGTCGAAAAGCTGTAAAATCGAAGCGCGGCTAACTTTTTTGACTTCTCTTAAAAATACAAAGGGGCTTTTAAGAACTTCACCTTGCAAATTTAATAATAAGGCCCTGCGCCCAGTTCGCCGATGAATACCTAAAGGTATTTTAATTAAATTGCCTAAACCTTTCCCTTTGAGAGAAGCCTGCTTGGGGAAAAATTCTAAATGCAAACCTTCGGGCAGGAGTGGATTAAGCCAATTTAACAGAAGTTGCCCAAGTTTATGAAGGGTTTCGGCAGTTTCAGGGTGATCTAGAAAAAACCAAAGGTGCCTACCTTTATAACCGGAATCTTCAAGTAAAGGAACAAGGCCAATATCTAGAAACTTACTGGCTAAAGTTAAAACCGTAGAACGGATTAAGCCACGAAGCGACTTGGCAATATCGGGTTTACCTGCAGCTTTTTCCAAAGTAGCTTTTGAAATATCGAGGTCAAGGGCAAAGAAAGTGCAGGTGCCATCGATTCGTATGGGATAAACCCCAACCGTGATACTACCTAGAAGGTGATTTTTAATAACGGCGGGGGTAAGGGGCTCTTCGACAGGAGAATAACCAGCCTCACCATCTTTGGCAGCCCATTGCCTGGCAAAGATATTTTCGCGGCCCGAAAAAAGAGAATGAAACCTAGCGCAATCGGAGTCAAGTGGCGAAAGATCGGGAAGAGAAGGATCTTCAGCATCTTGATTTTTTTTCTCACGAGAAATAAGTTTTTGCAAATCAGAAACTGGCAGCCCTTGTACTTTAGCTTGGTCGATTAAATCGGAGGCACGCAAAAGGCTTCCTTCATCGATGAAAATTTCTACCGCAGTTTTAACCCAGTCGAGCAGCCAAATTGGAGAGGTAAAAAGTTGTTGAAGGATAGAAAGAGATTTATCAACATCACCTTTTTCACGATGGAGCAAAGCCATTTTATATTTGGCATACGGCCCATCAGGGTTATCCCTGCATTCAAGTTGGAGTTCACGAGACGCTAGGCTGGATAACCCTAGGTCTTCGCAGAGTAAAGCCCAATCGATATGGCCGCCTTTAACCTGAATTCGAGCGTCGAGAAAAGCTCGAAGTTCTGGCAAAGCGCTTGGATCGTTAAGAAGAAAGCGGTTTTTAAAATCACTGGGGGAAGGAGTAGTCATATTTGTAGCTTTCAAATATATTGTTTAAGGATTTCGTACTCTTTTTCTTCGGAAGAGGCTTCTGCGAGTTCTTTGATCATTTTAGCTGGCAGAATTGTACAATTGTAAAAATTAGCCCTTGCTAACACCGCCTCTTTAATATTTCCTTTGGCATCTAAAATGTTTTTGGAAGTACTAACCACATAAGATTTGATACGCAACGATCCAAACTGTTTTTTAACAGCTTCTATTTTATAAAAAACATCAGTCCAAGAACCATGCTCTTGCGATCCTGTCTTACACTCCACAATATTAAGTTCAATACCTTTCATAAAAACTACATCAAGTTCGTTTGGAACTTCTTTTACCACAACCTTGCCTTTATGAATATCGTGGATTTTTAATTGTTTAGAGTGGCGAACAAGAACATCTTTAACGAACACTTCCAACCATTCGCCTTCAAGTAAATTGAGCCAAGAATCAGGCACTTTACCATCAATAAAAAAGGGGTTTAAAACATTTTTGATATCTGGCGAGACCCAATGCTTCCATTTGAAGTCTACGCCGATAACACCACCTTTTTTCTTTTTTCGAATTTTATCACGGTTTTTACCAGCCTCGATATTTTTCTCTTCTTCTGAAATAGTTAAATTAGCAATTGAATCATTTTTATAATCCAACATTTCATCACTTATAAAATTTTTAGCAATAGTTCGGATGACATTTTTAAAAGCTTTGTCTTCCTCTGGTATTTCTGATGCACCATTTTCAACTGCAAAACCAAGGGCGATAAGGTATTCATCACAGGTTAAGGCAGGATTTACATTAAGTAAACTTTTCTCATCTGTTCTGGCATTAAGCAAATTATCTTTGAAAAGATAAACTATTTCAGTATTCCGAGATGAAAAGTAATTATAAGCCCCAATCGACATTGGCTTAGTTCCACCAGTTATATTGACCGTTACTTTATCAACTGGACTTATAAATTTTGTGCAATCAGAAAGCGCATTTTGTAATTCAAGAATAGAGTTTTGATCTTTCACAGAAATACTTAAAATATTTTCATCTGAAAATACTAACTTACGCAAGGCAAGGCTTTTAAGAATTTGACCTGCCCAGTTTTTTTCCTTAGCAGAAGCTGATTCTAAAAAAATGATTTTGTCTGGCCCATAATGAATGATGGTTGCTAAATTTGGAATAGCCTGATCTGATAAAAGACACACAAGAATCTTTGCCATGATTTTCTCCTTTTAGAGTTAATAAGAATCGATGACCAACTGACCTAAGCCCATAATAGTACCTTTACCAAGATGGCTCCATTGGGCAGCGGCCAACAAAGGCCATAACTCCCCAGGGCCATCTGGCAACAAAAGTTCACCAGAAACGCCTTGCATTTCAAGTTCGTCTTGTTGACGGCTAGACCACCGAACTAAGTCTAATCGCTGGCCATTCCAAGAAGAACACGCTGTATTTCGAGCAAGTTCGATACATGCTGATTTAATAGCTTTCCATTGATCACAATCGGGTATAAAAGTTCCAAGTCTGCGATGGATCGCAACAACGATATCCGCCAAAGTTGGGTTTTCTACGAGACTGCCATTTCTAACAGTTCTTAAAGGTGTGTGGAATAAAAGCTTGCAAGGCGAAGTTATAGGGTCTTCTAACAAGGGCCATTCAGCTTCGCCAAGGTTCCACGGTTTATCAATGCGAGATTCACTATAAAAAGAATCGAGGACATAGCCATTGATAAAAAAGGGAATGCGATTTGGCCCTAAACCATTCCTACAAGCCCTGCCCCAAGCTTTAAGCAAAACAGCATCATAATCAATACCTTCGTTGAAAATAAAAAAGTCAATGCAAGGATTTTCGTTAGTATTTATTGGCCCTGGGCGTATGAGGTAAAGTGGGCTTTTGCTGCTATCAGGATTAAATACTTTCGAATAGGTAGGAAAATCGAGAGCATGAAGAGCAGCGCCCCAAGTTCCACGCAGCATAGGCACGGAAGCCTGAACCCCAGGCGTAGATAATAGAATTCTTCTCGGAAGAATTTGGATAGCTTTTAAATGGGCAAGAATGGTTAAAGATAAAGTCATAAAAATCTCTGGGGATAAAACTATAAAATTTATGCAAGTGGCTAGAACAAAGGTTTACCAAAGCGAGATTGGAAAAATCTTCTTATTTGGATACTAGAATCTTGGGGATAAGAAACTTTAACCCTGCCACGCTTGGGTGAAAGATTAACCATTTCTAAATCTGCCATCCTTTGAGTAAGTATTTGTAATTTATCAAGGATTTGATCGGAGAGAACATGGTTTTCAAGTTTAAGCATTTTCACTGGAATCGGAAAATCTACAAACAATTGATTATCGAGCAAAAAAATCGACCATTCTTGCCCTAAATCATTTCGAAGTTTGGTAATTTCCCGATTAAAATCCAAGATCCCAGATTGTCGAGTTTGATTATCCCAATCATTTTTAAAAGATGCAGAACCCAAACCCGCATAAATCTGATTGGATTGACTATCTAAAATTATTTTTTGCAAATTAAGAAGTGTTTGAGGAATATCAGAAATATTAAAATGCGATGCAAGCAAATCAACAATATTCGAGATTTTAGGCGAATCAATCACATCAATTCGGTAAGAAGAAGCAAGTAGACGCTCGTTTTCGGAAAGAACTCGGTTAGGCCGAAGCAAAATGATTTTTGCGCCTAAGCCACCAAGTTCGTTTCCAACTTGATAAGCCTTACGAATTTGTTCGAAAAACGATTCTGTTTTACCTTTTTCTTCATCTGCAATGCCCCGCATTTTACAATCGATAATAGTCAAGCTGCCATTATGGTTTGCAATAATATCAATTTCACTAATGGCAAAACCATTATGCAACTGCTTAACAGCATTGTAAGTAACATTTTTAATACCTAAATTTTTTAGAATGGAAACGATGTATTGTTCAAACAATTGGCCTGAAGCACATTCTGCAGGGTAACCCAAAGATTCAAATGCTTTTTTAAAATTCCAATCATTAAGAGAAGCGATTTTAGTGGTTTTTTCTGAATCAATATCAGGAAGATCTGTGCCAAATTTTACAATAAAATTCCCCGAATCACTCCAGATAGTTTCAACTAATTTTTCCACGGAAATTGAATCCGTTACATCTTCTGCAATTTCAATTCGATCCGTTTTTAGAAACCCTAAATCAGGTATCCGAGAAAGAGCATGCCAATTTTTACTTACAAGATCACGGTAAATAATTTGAACATTATTCAAATTTGCAAAATCTAATACCCCCAAAAGCATCAACTTCGTTCCACCCGAAGCATTGATAACCCATTGCTCCGATGGATATTGTTCCATCCATTGATTAAGTGCATTCGAAACATCTGCTGGATTACTTTTTATGGATGACGAAGGCATAATAACTTTGATGTTCTTATTCCATTGAACAACAAAATTACGAATACTTCTTGCAGGTTTTGCGGACCTCACTTCATCTTCAGAATGCAGAAGAAAAAGCTTATCAATATTCTCGCCATAATGTGCAATAGAGTGAATGGTAGGCCAAAGTTGTTCACCAGATAATGAAACTAAATTTATTTTAGACATCAGATCCCTTTCTAACGAACTTTTCTAGCATTGTCACGAATAGCTTGCAGGTTAATGACTTCGGCAGGTTCAAAAACAGGAGGCAACGAACCTGGAACAGGTTTAACCCGAAGAATCGCAGGAAAATAACCCATTCTTCCGTGCAACACTGCAAGAAGAATGCTTGCAATTGCAGCAAGGCTTGGAGTGATTACCACGATTTTTGATGTTTGCCATTGAGCAGAATTCAGCGGAACATCAGAAACTAATTTCTCGACTTGTTCGGGAAAAGAGGTTTGATGATCAAGGTGAGTTTTGATTTCGAGAACAGATTCAAACTTGCATGATACAAGTGATTCTGCAAGTTGAAGTTGCTGGGGAGATAATGGGTGAGAGAAATTCAAAAGAATCATAGGGCGCTCGATTCATTTTTCGATATTGGAATGATTCAGAAATCAGTTGCTATATTTTTAACAAATCAAATAGTGATTTTACATTATAGAAATCATAATAAAAGTTTAAGTTGGCAAGAAAGCAAGAATAACTCAAATAATAGATTTCTGAATACTGTTTAGTAAAACTGCGGGTTTAAATAAGATTTTGAGCAAAAAACTTGTGGAAGACCCTTTTGGCCCGCTTCTCCTCCCAATAAATCAAATTCATATTGGGTGCCCTACTGTAAAAATCTTTCTTGCGGTGCATGTTAGCCTTGGAGTTTTAAATAACTTGAAGGGGAATAATCTCTGTCAATTAGGAGAAATCCCAGAACAGAACAACGCTTGCGGGATACGCTGGCCAGGTTATTAAAAACTCCTGCAGATCAACTTCACACTATTTTGCCAATCAGGTAATCAAAACCTGATTGAATTTGATTTTTGGCACCGGTCCTTCGCAGAACGGAAATAAATAGCTTGCGCCATGTTTCTGATAGTTTAACATTTTGAAATATAAATTTTCTAAACCCTATGAGCCGCATCGGGAAATATAAGCAGGTATTACTGAGTGCAAGTTTTTTTGTTCGATTTTAATGCTAACTCATTTTATTTCCGGGATACCTGGCTGGAGGGGAGGGTATTTTGACTCCCGCACAGTTTCCCAACACTCTTGCTTTTTAGCCCACTCCGATACCATTCTACCACTGGCAGAATCGAGAAGGATGCGATTCACCTCAACCGCCCAAGTCTGCACCTGTTGCTTTAATTGTTGGGATATTTCTTGCTGCAACCATATTTTATCTAGGTCGATTTTGTTTTTTAGTCGATGTGCAAGTAGAGAAATTGTATAGGTTGCTATATTTGCTTGAAACGCAGGGAACATAGGGCGTATGACTTTCTGGACCGCCTTGAACAGTATTGCTTTTACTACTACCTGCTTGTAAAAAGTATTGTCCGGGGGAGGCATCCCGGTTTGCCCATCCTGATCCGTAAGCTGACTCATAAAGTTGTCGAAGTTTTTCTGTGATCCTAGACTAACTAGGTGGGGTAATTGCTCCCAGGCATTGATATATTTAGCTAAATCTGTCTTGGTAATTTTACGGGCAGGAGGAATAGATTCTTTTATCTGGCGTAATTTAGCCGGTGTTTTCCCATCTCGTGCCAGCATGACATTGTAACTTCCTGCCGCCCTCTCATAGAACCAACGATCAATACCATTTGGGCAGTATGTGGATGACGCTAGTTTTTCGATTTCAACATGAAACGGATTGTTTGCAGATAAATCGGAAAGTTTTACGGAATTCTGACTGTTTGCATATTTAGAAATATTAGAAATCAATGTCTCTTCATTTTCAGTATTTTTAGATTTCAGCACGATAATTTTGGCTGGAATTCGCACACGCGTCAGATCAACCTCAGGGTTTTTCTTCTGCGTAAAATACAATGATGCTGTTGTTTGCCCGCCGTTGACGATCTGCATACCCTTAATCCACAGTATGCCAACAGAACCATCTTTTGTTCTGTCGAGTCCTACATCATCCGCAATTAATACAATGCCGTTATTATACGCCATGAAGCGTTCAGGTTCATTTTTCAGGGTATCGCGGATTCCCTTGTTTACTTTGCCTGTAACGCTGAGGAATGATCGTACATTTGCTTCAAGTAGCTGCGCACCATATTTTTCATAAATAAACCGCAACGCCTCACCCGGGATGACGGTCATGGCATAGTCATAACCTTCAGTTTCACTAGGAACATACACGCATGACAGTGCGCCGCCAGACACTTCTTCAAAATTAACCACCAGTTCATCGCGCGGTTTACCTTCAGACCAGTGATGATGCAATCTTTTAATATCCATAACTTCCAGTTTTATCGTTTTACCACTCAGTTCTATTGGCTTAAAATTTTTAGCTTTTGCTTGCCGATTTGTGAGAACGTACACCCTTATTTGGTCTAGTTTTGGATAACTCTCACGGATATTAAGTGCCAGAGCATAAGCATCATTGGACTTATCCATGCTCGATAGAAGACTCCCATCGGCACATTTTGCTAGGAAGCGCAGACAGTGGTCCGCTGCTGATTTAGTTTCTGCATCAGGCACTGGCTTGATTTCATCCCCAGGTTCGTAGAGACTTACAAACAGGTCAATCTGATCTGCATCCTCTGAAACGGCATAGCCACTGAGCCTGAGGTTAGCATTGCCCACCTTGGCAGTGTAATGGCAGACCGTAGGCTCAAAGGTCTTGCCTATTTCGGACATATGGCCCATGACCTTTTCACTGAAAACCGATTCAGCATACGGATAAGCATTTCCTGGTGTGGCGAGTTTATCGTCAATCTCAGCGCGTACTTCCTGCTGTATCTGTCTAAAAAAATCTAGTAATTCCATTATATACCTCTTAAATCTGCTATTGCTCTGTCAATCCCTGCGTCTGGCTGTTTTATGAGTTCCAGATCTAATTCGTAACGGACTTTTCGTATTTCTATCCCTACCTTACCTGCTGTAAGGCTTGGAAATTCGTTATTCACACAAAATGTCACCGTATTCGAATGAACAAAACATCGCGTATATTTGTCAGCATTTGCCTCAAGTAATCCTGCTTGTATCAGCCGATTTTCATAAATGGATCGGGCGGCTGATTCAGTTGTGAATTTTGATCGTACCGCTTGTCCAAATACTGGGAGTGTCATTCCTGAATCGTGCAATGCTACCCTTACACCAGCTAGAAAAAGCGGTTGGACCAGAGAGTTATCCAGTTGTTCCAATGAACTTATTTTGGCTGGAAACGATCCTTGCGAAGCTGTCGTTTTTACTTCAATTGCACCAGTTCCGATTAGAAAATCCTGTACTCCATCTATTGGGCCATGCCATGCATTTACGGCATCTATGAGGGGCATTCCTGATGAAATAAGTTTGTCCAGTATGATTAACTCGCCAAAAAGGCCCGTTTCTGCTTCCGCACCGAGAATACCCGCACCCTCACGATCCATGAAATTCTGCCAAGCGCGGATTCTGCACAGAAACGCATGAAATATGCTGTCTTCGCGTTCTGTGGGGCGTGAATTCAGAAAGTTCAGAATATCCTCAGCCATTAACGCAAACATATCAAGGCTACCGGCAGCCAGCCGTGCCAATGAGACCCAGACTTGGCCATCAGCCATAATATTGCGCTCAAGCCTGTTAACGCGGAAACCATGCCCCTGCGGCAGATTTTTATCCTGTGGTACACTGACAGAATGAAATCCAACCAGAATAGCCTCTTCATTGCCTGGGAAGTGTCTGCCAGCAAGAATGCGGCAATTACCCTTCATCTCCAGTGGGATCGTTCGCCATCCACCTTCCCCTGTGCCTCCATCAAGAGCGCGCCATGCTGTGCGCAATGTGCTGGTATTACTCTGCTGAACCATATTCCTGCTCCCAGAATACATTGTTAACCTTGTACTCCACTTTCAGGCCAGAATTGCTGCCAGGGAAACTGATACCAAACGCAATAATTGGTGGAGAGCCCTCCTTGAATTTCGCTTCCACATCCATCATCGGATCAATTGCGTACACAAATAACACCCCCCGTTCGGGGTGTGCAGCAACACCATCATCTCCAAAACCGCGAATCCTCCTGATTGCCGGGCCATTAGGAACATCTGGCTCTTCTTTACTGCGCCGGCTGCGTGCTGGGTCTGAATGCCATGCCTTGCGTGTCAGTGCCAATGCCGCATTCCACGCAGACTCATCAAGATCAATAGCCTCATCTCTTGAGGACATAAGGCGACCAATCGAATATCTACCTGTTTCATATGTGCCTTTTATGGATCGTTTTAGCATATCAAGTCTAATTTCTTTTCCTAGATCGAGTGACGCACCTTCTCCACCGCCGATGAACGCAACATGCCAATGAGTAAGTTCTCTCTCACGATTCATTAACTGAATAAATTCGGCAAGCAGAGGACTGCTGACTTTATAGACATCGGGATGCGTTTTGTAGGACTGTAAAAAATCCATTACATCATTTGCTGGCACGTTATTCCACAAATAACCGCCTTTCCACTCTTGGCGACTACCATTACGGGGCCGTATCGGATTAACTTCTGATGGTGAACCAAGAACCAAGGCGAGTTGTTTCGCTGCGGCAAGATTTTTCTCAAGCACAGCAGGGTCTCTGAAAAACGCAATGGTTTCTAGCAAGTCACCACTGAATGAGAGCATAAGATTTCTCGCAGACCGCATTTTCAGGCGCGATGTCACCATCAGAACAGGGTGTGACTGAACCTTAAGGCCATATTCGCGTGGTGTTGATCCACTTGTCGCCATCAGATCAAACTCCTCGCGTAATTCTTCAGCCGCTTCTGTAATGTGACCAAACCATTCAGCCAATTCAGATGTTGTATAAAGGCGACATACATCGATATAACCAGGTCGGTATCCAAACCATCTGCCCATCTGCATCAGTGTATCATACATTCTGGAGGCTCTGAGGAAGTAACTGACACATAGTCCTTCCAAGGTAAGTCCCCTAGACAACTTATCGCCACCAATGGCAATCACTTTCAGGCCCACGCCTTCCTTTTCAGAATAATCGAGAGCATCCTTGGCAGTACCGTTAATCATTTGCACCTGTATGTCCGATAAAACATCAGGAAAAATCTCTACAACTTCCTCCCATGTCGGGTTTATAGTGTTCACAGCATCTGGCATTTCTTTGCTTAAATAATCTGATGTAGTTAGAAAATCTTTCTCGTACAGATCGGCGAGGGTTTTCAGGATTTCCTCGCTGCCGATACGGCGCGTTATCCGTTGACGCAGATGGCGCACATAATCGTCCACCTGTCTTTTTACACTCTGCTGTACCGAGTTAAATCGCGTAACATGCACAAGCATTGATGAGTGTTCATTTTGCTGCCCCCGCAAATATCTTATGCTGCATGACAGAAGGAAGGCATGAATGGCTTCCTGAAGAGAAGGTGGCATGTCGTCTAGACCTTTATACATAGGCACATAACCGTTTCTGTGCTTCTGAGGCATCCATCCGCCGAAACCTGTGGCGTCGGAGTTATCACTGATTAAACGAATCAGGGGCAACCCTTCATCATCGCCCAACCCAAAAACCCTTGCTGGCCCCACATAATTGGATGGGGCAGCCAGATTAACAATGAATGATGATGGAAACAGGTCTGGGCCATCTTCACGCGTGGCGCCACGATCATGAATAAAGATGTTGGCGAAAGGGGTTGCTGTGTACCCAACATATGCCGCCCTTGTGTAAGAATTCAATATTCTGCGTATTAGACGGTTGATAGTTGTAGGTTGGTGCTCTATGTCGGGATTGCCTTCACTATCGAAAACTTGTTCACCCGTATCTACGCTGGCCTGATCAGCCTCATCATCAATAATAAGCAGCGGAAGATTGGTGACAATTTTGTTTCCGTTCTCATCCAATACATTGGCGACATGATTGGATATCCAGCCTAACAGGCGCTCGAGTACCGTTTTATTTTTCTTAACCACAAATAGCCATGGGCGTTGCTCAGGTGTAATGCCCAGATTTCTTGCTGCTGCGGTGCTGAAATCACCCTTGTCAGAGCGATTGGTGGCAAAGTTTGGTCGAATAGCCGGGTCACCATCAATATCACCCACGCCAATAATGCGGATATCTTCCGCTATTGAATTGGTTTCGTAGCCGAGAAAGCCTTCATCCAAGCGCACCTGCGTTTGTGAGCGCAAGTTGTTGTACATACCAGCTAATACGATGATGATTTTATATCCTGCATCTGCAGCCTTACAAATCAAACCAGTATAATGGCCAGTTTTCCCTGATTGCACATGTCCTACAACCAGCCCGCGCCTGTCCCACGGACCATCCCGCAACGGGTCTTCAAGCAGACCGAGAACCATATCAGTAGACTGGTCGAGTTTATCAACCACGGTGGCGGATAGTTTGCGCTCCTGCCATTCTTGATAACGCTGCCAGTATCGCCAGTCTTTTTTCCTGGCAGAAACTAGCCAAGGAATGTGTCCTAATTCATTCTTCAGGGTTTTATCATGACCAATCCATAAGCTGAATCGACGGATAAGCTCATCAATCACAGCCTGCTTATTAAGTTCTACACCCCATTTTGGCTTCATTTTTATGACCATCTCAATTTTCTCATCGATCATCGATGGAGTGATGGCAGTTCTGTTCTCTTCATCTAGCAGTAGTTCCTGAACAAATTTGATGACTATTATCTGGTGGCTTTCGTGGCGCATGCTCATGATATTAATTCTCCGTCAGTTGCCTGATCGTCAGACAATGCCGCAACAAGATCTGGATAGTTATGAAATGGTTCGGTATGAAGCAGGCGTCCTCGCGCAACTGACGGCGATAGCCCCTTTTTATTCACCATACTCCTGAACATGACATCTAGGACGGATTTTACTTCTGCTGGTATTGATCCCTCAAATCCTGTCGAGGGCGTTTCCTTGGCTTCCGTGGTATCAAGCCAGATGCGCTGCACAGGAATGGTTTCTTCAATCACGCGCAACATGGCTTTAATCTGAGGCGCAAGCGCACCTGCTTCATCCAGCACGGCTCTGACGGCAGGATGGGTTTCTTCAATGCGGTATCGCATGCCACCGCTGAAATGTTCACTGCGCCATGCCTGTGTAACTGGCTGTGAATCACCGAAGCGAACAGTTTGCCCACGATGTGCAAATACGCGGCGTGCGCGCTCTCTGGTATCTTCTGCCAATCGTGTCAGGCGTGAGCGAATCAGAACGGGGGGACGGGCTGTAGATTTTCGAATATCAATTTTCCACTCGGAATCTGCTGTATTGCAAAAATCCAGTCGTATCCGAGCCAGACGGTGAGCTTCTTCTTTAGTCCAAGAGCGCCCCTGTCCCAGACCAAGCCAGCTTCCTGCCAGTAATAATCTTTCGTTACGGTAGACATAAAACCCCTGCTGCGCTGTCCAGCCATCAGGACCGCCAGCAATGTCATGTTCCCCTGGAACAAGTTTATCTCTGTGTGGTAGCACATGGCATTGCACTTCTACTATGCCGCCGCCGGCAGGAAACCTTACAACCTGCGATGACCATGTGGCAGGGTGTCCTGATAGGAATGGGTCCCAGGGGTGAATTGCTCTGCCATTAATTGCGATAACAATTTTTGGTGTTTTCCCCTCAAGGTAGCGATGAAATACCATAGATAAGTGGCGTTCAACTGTATCAACTAGGTCAAGAAAGTGCTGATCGGTAAAGCCCTCGGTAACAACACGATCAAGTCTCTCCAACACAACCAGCGTGCCCGTTTTCACTCTTGAAAAAGAAACCAATTGAAATTCAGAGCCCTTTGCAACCCCTTCTAGTAGATGCCAGCCATCATCTTTGCTCTGTGCTAGAACATCCAAATCCCAGCGCAGGCATGAGGCCTTGCTATCTTTTCTGCTGGCGACGGTCAGGCTGCGGCACTGCGAGAACGAAGCTGTTTTCAGTCCAAGGCCGAACCTACCTAGGTCATTTCCTGTACGCACTTCAAGTGGACTTCTATCACCTAATCGCATGGCGCGTTCAAGCTCGGCTTCATCCATTCCGTATCCATCGTCCAGAATGGAAATAGAACTTTCTTTATCATTCCAAGTGAATTGAACATCAATATTTTTTGAACTTGCTGCAATGCTATTGTCAATAATATCGGCCAAGGCAGTTGCCGTCGAATACCCTAGCCCCCTCAACGCTTCAATCATGGCACTAGCCCGGGGAGGGCATTGTCTAGTTTTCTGTTCCATAAATATACTCCCAGACATTTGTGACTGCCGTATTGTTAATTATTTGGGTTTAATGACCGTAGTAGTACTGAACGGTGTAACTTATCTAACGCATTACTTTCAATTTGGCGTATCCGCTCTCTGGTTAAACCGATTTTTATACCAATTTCTTCCAAAGTATGCTCACAGTATTCTCCAACACCAAAACGCATACGAATGATTTCGGCCTGTCTCGCCGTAAGCGTGTTCAAAGCCTCACTTACAGTCTCTTCTAGATCAGCTTGATCCACAACTCCTCGCAGATAAATAGTATTTTTGTTGGGCTTTTCTTCTACGGGCAACAAGTCAAAATTTGCAATCTCATCAATGCACATTGGTTCATCTTGGATTTTGCGTAACCTCTTGATGTTATCAACCGAAGTCAAAAGTTCATACGCCAACGCATCATCTGTAGGCAGCAGGCCTGTACCGACAATTGATTTTTCAATGGATTCTTTAACCTTACGACAACCATCATTTAGGTGGATAGGAATCCGTATAAATCGGCTATGATTGTTAATTGCTCGGGTAATCGACTGACGAATCCACCATACTGCGTAAGTTGAAAACCTCGCACCACGCTGATAATCAAATCGTTCCGCTGTTTTTATTAGCCCAAGGTTGCCTTCTTGAATCAGATCTAAGTAAGGAAGACCTTTGTATTTTTTTGCGACCCAAGGAACTAAGCGAAGGTTTGATTCAACAAGTTGTATTCTTGCTGCACGCACTTTTTGAAAGCCTGATTCGATCAAACGGCACGCTGTTTGATCACCCGAATTATCAACGATAATTTTTTTAAGATGAAGTATAAGTTTTTCGGTTAAGTTCAGTTGATATATTTTATCTATAAGGACTTCGTGTTTATCCGATGATGCGTAGAGTCTAGGAAACTTATTGAATAATTTCTGTATTTTGTGTTGCAGCAAACATTTATTGTTTCTTGTGTTAGAATCAGGAACTTTAGATTTAGAACCACGGATTAGATTGTTTGTTTTATTGCCCTCATCATCTATGAATTGTTTTAGTGTGGATTTGCCTTTCATTGAATTTTCGAGTGTGCTTATAAGTTCATTTAAGGCGGGCGTACTCTGAGTAATTGCGCCAATGATTGACTTCATACCAACCTCGATCTCTTTTCCAAGTTTTACCTCTTCTTCCTGGGATAATAGATCGCCTATTTTAATTTCTTTAAAATACAGGTCTGATGCATCACTACTTTCTAGTATTAGATTTTTGAAATACTGAACTTTTTTATCAAGATGCAAATCGTAAATATCATCAACATTCTCTTCATTGTCAGACAACTCTGGTAAGGCGATACTCTCATCAATGAAAATACCAAAATCTTCAATCGCAATTTGCAACTTAAGTTTGAAATTAGGATTTGTTTCCGCACCATACTCATCAAGGGGTATTACTGCACTGATCTGCTCTTCGCATAAAACTAAGTTCTGTAAACCAACACGAAACAAGTTTCGCACGGCTGGGAGCCATTGAATTTCGTCTTCTAAGAGACTGTTACGCCAACGACTTTGTATTTCGGGCAATTCTATATCAACATCCGACCAGTCTTCGTCATTGTCTATAACTTTATGTTGTGAGATTTCCTGCTGAATTTTCTTCGCTTCCAGAAAACATCCGAGGTCCGAATCGGGAATGGCGGGATCAAGTTCCTCTTCCCAAGCCGAATGGTCATATTCATCGGATTGGTGACTTGAGGTTGCCTCATTCAACAATGTTTCATGGAATTTACTAGGCTCTGCCGGTACACATTCTTCGCCAAGAAGAGTCACAGGCCCGCTTGATGTCGTATGGCTTACATATCGCTGCAATAGTGAAATCACCCCTTGATGACCATTCTGCTTGGCGAAAAATAATGCGCATTTGCCACCGGCATCTTCTTGGTCGGGATTCGCCCCTAGTTTCAACAAAAAAGAACACAAATCTTCGTGCCCCTTGGAGGATGCAAGAATGAGAGGAGTTCTACCCCTTTCGTCGCATACATTAATATTAACCCCACGGTCTAACTGTTGGGCCACCGCATCCTTGACGCCATTTATGAGGGACATTCTGAAAAGAGGAGGCATTCGTTTCGTGGTATTTTGGAATGGGCTATTCATATCAGAACTTCAACCGTTTAAGGATATCCTGCACAATCTTTGCAATCTGCATAGATAATAGGGGTGGGACAGCGTTTCCTACTTGGTGATACTGCGAAGTTCTGTTCCCTTCAAATTTATAACTATCAGGAAATGTCTGCAACCGTGCCGCTTCCCGAACGGTCAAACTACGGCATTGAGCAGGATCGTAGTGAATGAAGTAGTGTCCATCTTTGGAAATATGCGAAGTAATTGTGGTAGCTGGACGGTCCCCAATTTGGACCCTAAAGCGATCCGAAAAATGATCGTTCTTGGTTCCAACCTGTACATTTTTATGGGCAGGAAGTAGTTCGTCAGGGAGTTCGCCGAGATGAAGTGACCTACCATGTGCGGAGGCAAAAGAAGATGCGAAAAGGTAGCGGTGTAGGTCACTTCGCATATGGCTTCGCCCCGTGTGGTTGGTAATGACGCCATCACAGCCGTGGCGATACCACTCCGCATAAACCCTGGGTGTACTATTGTAAGCAAGGGCCTCAGCACCTTTTTTCAGATTACGCTTCTGAATTTTTTCAAGTGCGGCATCTATTTTCTGAACGACAGAAAACATTCCATTGGCTCTGCCTTTTGCATACCAATGTTCTTGCGTCACTGAACCAAGAAGATCGCGCCATATTTCAAGAGAATCCGGCTCCTTAGATACACTGCTCCGAATTTTTGGCAGATCGCCAATAGCTTGAGCGACGGTTATGGGGTTAGAAGGAGTCAGGGTTTCGGGCGTAATGTCAATTTCGTCACGAATTCCGAGAATCAGCACTCTATGCCGTGCTTGCGGGATGCCATATGTTTCCGCCCTTACCAGAAAATCTTCAGGTTCGCAGGATTCTGGTGTTTTATTATCCACTAACGAAAATAGCCTGTATCCGTGACCAGATCCGTTCCCGTAAACGGCTTTATCTGGATGACGCAGGTCTCGTAATATGTTCCATATGATTTTCTTGCCAGAATGCTGCGCTGATAGCATGCCCTTCACGTTTTCCATCACAAAGACCGGAGGACGGTGATCGGCAATAATTCGCAGATACTCTTTGTAAAGAAAATGGCGTTCATCACTCTCAAAGTCAGCTTTAGTGGTTCGCATGCGTGCGCGACCCACCAGTGAATATGCCTGACATGGTGGCCCACCTACCAGCACCCATTTCTCACTGCCATTCAGTCGCTGATTGATAAGTCTTTTTACTTCATGGTGTGGGGCTTTACCAAGCTCTAAGCATTGAGCTTCTGCGGCGGCCGCCTTTGCCTGAGAGGGATAGCAATCAAATAATTCTGCTTTTGTGATATCGCCCCGGGCGTATTCCCAGTATTTCTGCGGAGTATTGTCCTGAGGGAACTGACGATAAAAACTACGCAACAGCAGGGTACTGTGTGCGGATGGGTCTTTTTCAATCGAGACTGCCAGCTTGAATGGTAATTTTCCGGTATCAAATCCAAAAGCAGCAAAGCCTTCTCCTAGCCCGCCTGGGCCGGCGAATAGATCAACAACCTTGTACGCTTCTTTTTTGGGCATTTTTTTCCGCTTCTTATTTTCCCCAATGGTTGCTGCCTGTTCGCAAACCCTGTTTATAAGGCCACAGCGTATGCCTAACCTAAAGCCACCCTGTGCCTACTTCAGTTTTCAACACAGAAGATATCCTGTTTTGGTGCACGAGTCCCCAGAAAAAGAATTGTGCGGTTAAATTATTAGTAGGCTGCATTTTCAAAACTAGTCTTTTAACAAAATAGCATATTCAGCGAGGAGTGCACCTCTATTATCATTAGTTTTATCAATCCAATTGTATTACTCTGCTTGGGCGCATAGTCTTTCCAAAAATAATTCGCGGACCTATGTCGGTTGAATAAATGGCTACAACTAGCCCCCATTAAGGCAGCAGCAATTTTCCCTTAAAAAAATCAGATTTGTGAGGGATTTAGGTACTACTTTGGGTCGAAAAAAAGTATACCCTGATGTCGCTGCGCCCTAGGACTCTACATCTTTAAGGTAAGGACCAACTTAGAACTTTCGTGTAGTTCTTATGAACTATGGTGTTTCAAAACAGGCTTCCATATGTTGATTAACCCAAACTATCGAAATAGAGTCTGGCTTTCTGACAGGTCTGCCAGTACGCCGATAAGCCCGGTTAAGATAATAATGAAAGCTAAGTATTAAGGATTATAACCTTTACGGTAGTCTTTCCTTAAACTAGTCTTTATTTGAGATAGTGGATTATAACCCCCAGAGGTGAAGGATGGAGACTGAGATAATAGACATTGGTGATGGAATTAAGTTAGAGGTGGAGCTCATTCCAGCAGGCAAGTTTGTGATGGGTTCCCCAAAAACTGAAAAAGATCATTTTTGCGATGAAGAACAGCACGAGGTAATAATAACGAAGCCATTTTATATGGGTAAGTATGTGGTAACGCAGGAGCAATGGGAAAGAGTGATGGGGAATAATCCTAGTGAAGTAAATGGGGGGAAGTTGCCAGTAACAAATGTATCGTGGAATGAGTGCCAAGAGTTTATCAAGAAGTTGAATGAGAAGACTAGGATTGGGTTTAGATTACCAACGGAAGCGGAGTGGGAATATGCTTGCAGAGCAGGAACATCCACGGCGTATTCATTTGGAAATAATATTACGGCAGATGATGCGAATTACGAGGAATCAAAGATTGATAAACCAGTAATTGTAGGAAGCTATAAGGCAAATGCGTATGGATTATATGATTTGCATGGGAATGTATTTGAATGGTGTGAAGACTGGTATGGTGAGTATCCGAAGGGTTCAGTGTCTGACCCAAAAGGCATTGGCTCTAAACAGTACCGTGTGTTGCGTGGTGGGTCTTTTGCCGGGGGTGCAGGGGCTGCTAGGTCGTGCAATCGGGACAGTGCCCCACCGGATCGCCAAGATGTCTACGACTGGGATCATGGTTCTAACGGTTTTCGCCTCGTGATGACAATAGGTTTAGAATTAGTTTCCCACGCAGAAGAGATTAATCCAGTGACTTCAACCGCTAAAGCACTCAATATAGGGGTTGAAGATTCTTTTGCTGAAGGAAAAACAAAAGAAGTTGAGGAGTCGTTAGCCAAGAAATTCAACAAAACCGCTAATACAAAAGAAGACCTTGGCGATGGCGTAACCCTAGAGATGGTATTAATTCCTTCAGGGAGGTTTGTGATGGGTTCACCCGAAGGAGAAAAAGGCCGTTATAATGGAGAAGTGCAACACGAAGTCACAATAACGAAGGCGTTCTATATGGGTAAGCATGAAGTGACCCAGGGACAATGGGAAAGGGTGATGGGAAATAATTTGAATAGAAATGAAGAGGAGGACCCAAGGTTACCGGTAACGAATATCTCGTGGAATGATTGTCAGGATTTTATCAAGAAGTTGAATAAGAAATTGAATGGTAAGACAACGGATGGATATAGGTTACCAACAGAAGCGGAGTGGGAGTATGCTTGCAGAGCAGGCGCAACCACGGCGTATTCATTTGGAAGTAGAATCACACCTAAGGATGCGAACTATAGTGATTCAAAGATTGGTGAGTCAGTAGCGGTAGGAAGTTATAAGTCAAATGCGTTTGGGTTGAATGATATGCATGGGAATGTATGGGAGTGGTGTGAGGATAGGTATTGTGATTATCTGACGGAAGCCGTAACCGATCCTAAAGGGTCTTCTGGGGAGCGCCGTGTGTTGCGTGGTGGGTCTTTTGGTTGTGTTGCGTGGTCTACCCGGTCGGCATTCCGCGATGGCTATGCGCCAAGTGGCAGGGATGTCTCTATTGGGTTTCGGCTTGCGAGGACATTGTGATTGTCACTTGGATCTTTAAAGTTTTACTGCTTATGGTTGTTGTGTCCCTAATCCGAGATTAAACTCTCGGATTTTTTCATAATATTAACTGTAGCCGTTCGGTGAAAACCCTCCTTGCGAGGCCTGTTAGCCTTGGGGTTTCAATAACTCGAAGGAGAACAAGGAATGTTGATTAGAAGAAATCCCAGAACAGAACAACGCTGACCAAGTTACCCACTATTCCTTCAGATCAACTTCACACTCTTTTACCAATCAGATAATTCAAACACCCTGACTTGAATTCGCTTTTTGCCACCTGTCCTTCGCCGAACGGAAACGGCCTAATAAATGTAATTAGTTCAATTTCGTTGGCTCCTTAATTCAGCTCAAAAACGCGTCATAATAAGATGAGATACTTTAGCATTCACAAATCTAGGGCATTTTCATTTCCCTTCCTAGTGGAAGGAAAAACCATTCCCACTTTTTTGAAAGGAGGCACATTTATGTGCCAAACCAGACCTCTGGATCAATCGATCCAGCAGAAGTTTTATCGTACCCGTGAGGAACTTGCTAACGCCCTTGTCGAGCGAGATCAAGAAGTTGATATCCTGTTGACATCTCTAATCTGCAGAGAAAACCCACTCCTGATCGGACCGCCTGGCACTGGCAAAAGTATGCTAATCGATGGCTTACTTAGTTGGATGGAGGGAACTAAATTTTCTATCCTCTTTAGCAAATTCAGTATGCCAGAGGAAATCTTTGGCCCTATTTCTCTTAGTGGGTTAAAGAATGATAAATTCATTCGCATCACAGAAGGCAAACTTCCCTGCGCTGATATTGCCTTTGGCGATGAAATCTTCAATGCAAGTTCAGGGATATTGAACACGCTTTTGAAAATCCTCAACGAACGAGTTTACGAGCAAGGCGATGGTACGCGAATGCAGGTGCCATTGAAATTGTTTGTTGGTGCAGCTAATCAATGGCCACAGGATCAAGAGGGTGGCAAAGAATTGCATGCGTTGTTCGATCGATTCCTATTGAGAAAACGCGTTTTGCCAATTCTTTCTAAATCAGGGCGGGAGCGTCTCTGGTGGAATCAGCCATGCGAGATAAAACTTTCATCAACAATCAGTCCAATAGAAATCGATGCTGCTCAAAAAGATAGCATTGAAATCCCTTGGACAGAAGAAGCGAAGCAAGCTTTTGAATCTATCATTCATCAGTTAGCGCGCGAGGGAATTTTCCCAGGCGATAGAAGGCAAGCCAAAGCAATAAAAGCAGTTCAAGCTTATTGCTATCTCGATGGCAAAGATCAAGTGGAAACTGAGCATCTTCAAATCTTGAGTCATATTTTGTGGGAGGATCCCAATGAGCAACCCGAAAAGGTTTCACAAGTGGTCGCCAAGATAGCCAATCCGATTGGTATGAAGGTGAATAGTTTGGTGTTGGAAATTGAACAAATCCTATCAACTTCTGATTTCAAACAACTAGCGCAAGCTGCAATTGCAGCCTCGAAGTTGCAAGAGATTGAAAAACAATTGCAAGCAGCGGGGAACCACTTGCGTGCTGCAAAGGCTAGAAAATATGTGCGTGAACAAGTACGGAAAATCAAACTTGCCTCAATCGAGGCAATCTAACCCAAGGAGATTTATTGATGAAAAGAGAAACAGGTTTTTTAGAAGATTTTAATGCTGCATCAAAAAATGAATGCACAACTAAAGATATTACCTTTGGTAATGCAACAAGGAAGGATTCCAAGCAAGATTATGCGATTGAGGTGGATGACTGGGGGAATCGCCGGGGGAGTGAACTTTTGGAAAGCAGCAAACGATTGCAAATGTTGCGATTGCCTAGGGAAGCAATCATTGATTTTCATGCGGTAGCGTTTGAACCAGACCCAAAGTTACAAACCAATTGCAACGATGAATCCCGACTGCAGTTTTTGCAACAGCTAATGGAAACTACTGAATTTCAAAGCTTGCATGCAGCAACCCAATTACACCCTTGTGCAAGTGAAATTGCAGCGACGGCATTCGCAGAGCAATTTGCAGCACAATTAAAAGATGAACCCACGCAGGATGAAAATGAAAAAGAATTCTCCAACCTTAGGGCCATTGGTAAAGCCCTAACTCAGGCCGAAGACGAAGTTGAGTTAGCATTTGAAACTGCTGCAGCGTTTGGAATGGGAAAGGGGTCGCCTGGTTCAAATGATGCAAGCAGGATAGGGGAAATTTACAAACGAGTAAGGTCAAGTAAAGTTTTGCACTCGATTTGTAATCTTGCGGGAAGGTTTCGAAGACTTGCGCAATCGAAGCAAAGGCAGAAGCTGAAAAATGGTTTTGATGAAACTGTTGGATTAAAAACCGATAGCGACCTTGGAAGAATTTTGCCTCAGGAATTAGTTGCCTTACTTGATCCAGTTTTAGAACAGGATGTTTTACGAAGGTTTGTTGAAAGGCAACTTTGGTGCATGGAATTTCAAGGATCTGAACCTGTGGGGAAAGGACCCATAATATTAGTTTTAGACGAATCCGGTTCAATGGCAGGTGAACGCAATCATGCTGCCAAGGCTTTGGCTTTGGCACTTGCTTGGATTGCAAGGCAGCAAAAAAGATGGTGCGTTTTAGTTGCATATTCCGGAGACAGTGGCGAACGGATTTTGCCATTGCCTGTGGGTAAGTGGGATGAAGAATTACTGATGGATTGGTTAGAAGCGTTCATCGGCATGGGTTCAGATTTAGATATTCCAATTAGTGAGATGCCAAGAATTTATTCTGAGCTAAAAGCCCCTAAGGGAAAAACTGATTTGATTTTTGTGACTGATGCGATTTGTACAATTCATCCCAAAGTTGTAAAGCAGTTCCAAGACTGGAAGAAATCAGTTCAAGCTAGGCTAATTACTTTGGTGATTGATTCAGAACCCGGGGACATCAATGCAATCAGTGATGAGGTTCATCAAATCCAGGCTTTGGCTATTTCAGAAACGAATGTGGGTAAGGTTTTATCAATTTAAGAAAGGAATTTTAGAATGCAAGATTTTGAAACTATAGCCCCAGGCTTACACAAGGCTGGGGTGGGGAAAATTTTAGGGGAAATCATCACTTGGAAAATTCAGGGGGTTGCTATAAGCCATGCAGATTTAATTTCAGGATTGATGGCAAGCGATTTGGAATCCGATGTTGCACGGGAGTTAGCCCCGAGGAATGCCTTTTCGAGGGCGTGCAACAAACTTGATTCTGCAAGAATCATTCGCAAGGTTGCAGAGGACCACGCAAGGATTACATTTCAATTCACCAGGGAAACTTTAAAGGAAGGAAATTTTCAGTATCACTTTGAAAGTTTGCTTTTCTTAAACAAGTTTTCGGGTGAAATTACCTCGGATGATACTGAACTTGAATCGCTTGCAAGGTCTGAATTTGCAAAATGCTTAGCTTCCCGAACTTCGAATGATGTAACCAGAATCGTTCAAAGGTTGTTTGAAAGACACGCAGATTTATTTTCGATTAGGGATCAAGGTGGCGTTTACTTTGTACCAGAGGTGCATCACGAATTTATCTGCAAGATTGAAACTTTTGTTTCAAAGCTTGGGGGAAGTTTACAGCGATTTCCTGTCCCTGCTGGATCACCGCAAGGAGATCGGGCAATTCAAGAAACCGTTGCCCATGGTTTACGGGCAATAATTGATGACCACATCGCAGCGGTTAATAACTTTGGCGAGGACACACGGACAGAAACTTTGGAAAGGGCTTCTGAAAAAATCCGAACGACTCGGTTTAAGATAGAAAGTTACTCGCTGTACCTTGATAAGAAGCGAGAAGATTTGGAGGCGAGTTTGCAGCAGGCTTCTGAATTATTAAAGTTGAAGTTAAATTTGGCTATGGAGTTTTCCTCAGAGGAAGAAGCTTTAGCTTTGGTGTAAGCGCAGTTGGTTTTACTTATTGAACTATTTAAAAGCCCTTGGCATTTCGCCAAGGGCTTTTCTTTTTTTAAGGAGAATTTATGAGCGAAGCTGAACTGTATCGGTCGATTTCAAAAGTTACTGGTGAAGAAATTAATCGGTTGCGAAGGATGGGTTTTATGGTTGTGACTATTCCTAAACCTAGAGAAGTTAAGGTCACAGAAAGTAAGTGTTTGGTTAAACGGAATGTGTGTTAGGGGTAAATTTCAAGGGCCAGCTATTTAAAAAGTAACTGGCTTATTTTAAGGAGAAAATCATGGGAGCACGCAATAAGTTAAATTCAGCGTACATCAACGGCAGTTTAATTTTGGGTGGTATTATTGGATTGGGATGTCAGTCGCTAATAGTGTTCATTGTTGCAACATTATTTTTTATTGGGACGAGTTACTACAATAAAGATATTCGATAAGACAATCAATGATAAAATAATCTTGAAAACGGATTATAATTATGTATAAAGAAGGTGTTGGGAACAATTAATTTAGTAGGATGCAAAGCACGGAGTAAACTGGGGGTAAACAAAAAAGCTGGGTTTTCACAAGGTATTACCGGTGAATGGGTTAAGGAAAAATGAATGAGGATTGCAAATCCGCTATCCCCGGTTCGAATCCGGGAGGGGCCTCTTAAGACTCTCTCAGACTTCCTTGGACAAATCGTCCCAACCCATTGATCTATAACACTTTATGAAGTTACACTGCAT
>Ga0209284_10001162_pt1 | contig 41383 bp, 41 predicted proteins | sample FRY03_FD_187211 | JGI IMG/M metagenome (GOLD analysis project Ga0209284, IMG submission 187211) | Freshwater microbial communities from Lake Fryxell liftoff mats and glacier meltwater in Antarctica - FRY-03 (SPAdes) (version 2) | ecosystem: Environmental > Aquatic > Freshwater > Ice > Glacier... | reverse complement strand
GTCAAAATCATCCCGTAATCCAATCGCTGAACCCATGGTCATGTCCTCCAAAACATGGAGCCATAGAATCAGACTATCCTCGCTTTGGGAATCCCATACGTGAGTCACCCTCATCGAAGGTTGGTATAAAACCGCGCCGAAGGACGTCCTTCGGCACATTGCAAAGAAAGGGCCCCGGAATTTCCGGGGCCCTTTTTGGTTGACCTTCCAGTGCAGGAAGGTGGCAATATTTCAACCAGCATTTGTTATCTCTGACTTAGCTTACGACCATTTTGAGCTCGCCGTCGCCCTCGTCGATTGCCACGGCGCTGCCATCTGGCACCTCGCCGCGCAGCAACATGTCGGCAAGCGGATCCTGCAAGTAGCGCTGCACCGCGCGTTTAAGCGGGCGAGCGCCGTAAACAGGGTCGTAACCAACCCGGCCCAACCAACGCCTAGCTGCATCGGTCAGATCGAGTGTGATCTTGCGGTCCTTGAGCAATTTCTGCACCCGGCCGACCTGAATATCCACGATCGGGGCCATGTGTTCTTGTCCCAGACGGTGGAACAAAATGATTTCGTCTAGACGGTTGAGGAATTCGGGGCGGAAATGTCCGCGCACTATGTCCATCACTTGCGGTTCGACATCCTCGACCTTTTGCCCGTCCTCCAGATTGGAAAGGAACTGGCTGCCAAGGTTCGAAGTCAGGATGATCAACGTGTTCGAAAAATCGACGACACGCCCCTGCCCATCTGTTAGCCGCCCATCATCGAGCACCTGCAGCAAGACATTGAACACATCACTGTGCGCCTTCTCAACCTCATCGAACAGGACCACCTGATACGGCCGCCGCCGCACGGCTTCGGTCAGCACGCCGCCCTCTTCATAGCCGACATAGCCCGGAGGCGCACCAATCAGCCGCGCGACCGCGTGCTTTTCCATAAACTCGCTCATGTCGATCCGGACCATCGCGGTATCGTCATCAAACAGAAATTCCGCGAGCGCCTTGGTCAACTCCGTCTTGCCGACGCCGGTAGGGCCGAGGAACAGGAATGATCCCAGCGGACGATTTGGATCTTGTAAGCCGGCACGCGCGCGGCGAACAGCCTTGGCAACGGCATTGACCGCCTGTTCCTGTCCGATCACGCGCTTGCCAATAGTGTCTTCCATCGCGAGCAATTTGTCGCGCTCGCCCTGCATCATTCGGTCAACCGGCACCCCGGTCCACCGGCTGACAACGCCGGCAATGTCGTCCTCGGTCACTTCTTCGCGCAAAAGCGCGTTTTCAGTGTGGCCCTCGGCGGCGATTATTGCCTTCTCCAGCTCTGGAATACGGCCGTAAGACAGCTCGCCCGCCTTGGCGAGGTCACCCTCGCGCTGGGCCTGCTCCAGCTCGATACGCGCTGCGTCTAGCTGTTCCTTCAGCCTGCTTTCGGCCTGAATTTTGTCGCGCTCATTCTGCCAGCGCGTGGTCAGTTCCGAACTCTGTTGTTCCAAATTGGCCAGTTCTTCACGCAACGCATGCAGACGATCCTTTGAAGCCCGATCACTTTCCTTGCTCAGTGCCGATTCTTCGATCTTGAGCTGGATAATCCGGCGGTCGAGGCCCTCGATCTCCTCTGGCTTCGATTCCACTTCCATCCGGATCCGGCTGGCCGCTTCGTCCATCAGATCGATCGCCTTGTCAGGCAGGAAACGATTGGAAATGTAACGATTACTCAGCTGTGCAGCAGCAACAATTGCATTATCGGTGATCCGCACACCATGGTGCAGTTCATATTTATCCTTGATCCCGCGCAGGATAGAAATCGTATCCTCTACGCTCGGCTCTTCGATATAGACGGGTTGGAACCGGCGCTGCAGCGCAGGGTCTTTCTCGACATATTTCTGATATTCATCGAGCGTGGTCGCGCCGATGCAATGCAGTTCGCCGCGCGACAATGCCGGCTTCAGCAGATTGCTCGCATCCATTGATCCTTCGGAAGCACCGGCACCGATCAGCGTGTGCATTTCATCGATGAACAGAATGATCTGACCTTCAGCACCCTTCACCTCGTCCAGCACAGCCTTCAGGCGTTCCTCGAACTCGCCGCGATATTTTGCGCCCGCAATCAGCGAACCCATATCGAGCGACATCAGCGTTCGGCCCTTCAGGCTGTCAGGCACATCGCCATTGGCGATCCGCAGAGCCAGCCCCTCAGCAATCGCGGTCTTGCCGGTGCCGGGCTCACCGATCAGGGCGGGGTTGTTCTTGGTCCGGCGCGCAAGGATTTGGATTGTCCTGCGAATTTCCTCGTCGCGGCCAATCACAGGATCAAGCTTTCCGTCGCGCGCGGCCTGCGTCAGGTCACGGGCATATTTCTTCATCGCATCATAGGCATTTTCAGCGCTGGCCGTGTCCGCCGTGCGGCCGCCCCGCAGATCATTGATCGCACTGTTGAGCGCTGCTGGCTCGACATTGGCGGCCTTCAGGATCTGTCCTGCCTTGGTGGTGGTGGCGAGTGACAAGGCGACCAATAGCCGTTCGACAGTCACATATGAATCGCCGGATTTTTCAGCGATTTGTTCAGCCTGATCGAGCAAACGGACAACATCATTGTCGAGCCCCGGAGTTTGTTGCGCGCCGCCTCCAGACACGGCGGGCACTTTGGCCAATTCATCATCGACTTGACCAACAGCCAGCTTGGCATCACCGCCAGCGCGCTGGATCAACCCCGCAGCCATGCCTTCGTCGTCCTCAAGCAACGCCTTCAGCAGATGCATTGGGCTGATCCGCTGGTGATTGTTACGAATTGCGACGGTCTGCGCGGATTGAAGGAAGCCCTTGGCGCGGTCGGTGAATTTTTCCAGGTTCATGAAATGCCTCTCAAATAATACCAGCCCGATATGGTGTGGCGGATTAGCAACACAAGGTCTGCGCATTGGTCCGCCAGAACAATAAGGTGTGTTACTGATATAGAGGGGTTGCGCAAAAATACGACTGGCTTAGGCACAAAAATTTGCCCGCCTTGAAACGCCTCCGGCTCCTGAGGACAAGTTTCGTATAACAACCCTTTTCCATGCCGCAAAATCACGCTAGTTCGTCCGCCGAGAGGATGTTCGTATGAGGAAATGGCTCGCCCGGCTTGGCTGGGCTGTGCTTGGCCTATCGGCCTTAGTGCTGATCGGTTTGATGACATGGGAACCTCTGTTTACGCAAACAGGCACCGCGCCCGAGGCGGCCGATTATCGCGCAGAGATCATCCGCGACGAATTCGGTGTGCCGCATATCTATGGGGACACCGATGCCGACGTCGCATTCGGCGTCGCGATCGCCCATTCGGAAGACGATTTCTTTACCTTGCAGGAAGTCTTGGCGATGAGCCGCGGACGTTATGGCGCAATCGCCGGGAAAGACGGCGCTGCGGTAGATTATGCCTACCATCTGCTGGACGCTCGCGGCACCGCTCAGCGCCAGTTCACCGGCCTGCCCGCCGATACGCAGGGGATCTTCAACGCCTATGCTGCCGGACTTAATAAGTATGCCGAAGATCATCCGGCCGAATTGCGACTACGTAATCTATTTCCGGTCAATGGTGAGGATGTCGCCGCTGGTTTCGCCTTGCGCCAGCCGTTCTTCTTTGGCCTCAACAACGTGATTGAACCCTTGGTTTCTGGAGCTAAGCTGCGTCCTGAATTCGGGCCCACAATTACCCCGCCGAACCCGGCCCAGCCCGGGCCCTTGCCGATTGGCGAGGATGGCGCGCTGTCCGGATCGAATGCCTTTGCTGTCTCGGCGAAAAAGTCGGGGGATGCCACCACCCGCCTCGTATCCAACGCGCATCAACCCTGGCGCGGCGGCGTGGCATGGTATGAAATGGTCGTTGAAAGCAAAGAAGGGTGGCATTTCGCTGGCGCCAATTTCCCTGGCAGCCCAATTCCCTTTCTTGGCCATAACGAGAATCTCGGTTGGACCAACACGGTCAATCGCCCCGACCTGATCGACATCTACCAGTTGGAAATGGACGAGAGCGGCACGAAATACCTGCTCGACGGCAAATGGTTGCCTCTGGAGGAGAAATCTGTGCGGCTTGCGGTTCGGATAGGTCCGATTACGCTGCCTGTGTGGCAAACTATCTACCGGAGTAAGCATGGCCCGGTGATCAAGAACGACAACGGCGTCTTTGCGATCCGCTACGCGGGGATTGACGATCTGGGCCAGCTGGACGCCTATTACCGGCTGAACAAGGCGCAAGACCTGGCAGAATGGCGTGACATTGTCGCCCGGATGGACGTGCCCTCGACCAATTTCATCTATGCCGATAGCGATGATAACATCGCCTATGTCTACAACGCGTCATTTCCCAAGCGCAAAGTGGGTCCAGATTGGCGCGGCGTCTTGCCCGGCAATGACAGTAGTTTGATCTGGACAGAAAAGGCTGATTTTGCGGATGTCCCGCAATATCTGAACCCCGCTTCCGGCTGGCTATTCAACGCCAACAATTCGCCATTTAAGGCGGCCGGTCCAGGAAGCGATTTGTCACCTGATAGTGTAGCGCCAGAATTGGGTGTCGAACTGAAAACTACCAACCGCGCTCGCCGCGCTTGGAAGTTGATGAGCGAGGCCGGGACGATCGACCGCGAGACATTGGAGAAGATCAAATATGATCAAACTTACGAACGCGAAGGCTATGTCGCGGACATGCTAGACGGAATTGCAGCGCAGAAATATCGCGCCGGATCGCTGGAGCACGAAGCCCAGCAATTGCTCGGAACTTGGGATTTGACCGCAGATAATGTCGGGCGTGCGGATTCATTGGCTCTACTGATCCTGCGCGAATACATGTCATCGGAATATCAGAACAAGCTGGAGCAACCCAGCCCGACCGCCGAACTGTCAAACGCCGCGCACCATCTGATGAAGTATTTCGGCCGGCTTGACCCACCAATGTCACAATTGCTGCGGCTGCGGCAAGGCGATGTCGACCTGCCGCTGGACGGCGGCAGCGATACGCTGCGCGCATCGACAACTTGGGATGTCGATGATGACGGGCGGCTATCAGTCAAGCATGGCGACAGCTTCCTGATGTTCATGGAGTGGGAGAAAGGCAAGCCTGTCCGCTCTCAATCGATCCAGCCTTTCGGGTCCGCCACAACCCGGCCTGAAAGCCCGCATTATAATGACCAATCGACGCTGTTCATCCAGCACCGGCTGAAACCAGTTCACTTCTGGCGCGTTGATGCGGAGAAGAACGCGGTTAGTCGAAAAATCGTGACCAGCCGGTAAGCGCTGGCTAAACAGATTACCAACGAAACCACTTATCGAATTCGGGAAATTTCATGCGTATACGTCTTGCTGCAGTCAGTCTGTTTGCTCTCTCTTTGGGTGCCTGCGCCACAACGCCAATTCAGCCGATGGCCGCAGCACCAGCAGCGGCCAAAGAAATTGCGATCGCGGAGCCTGCGTCCGTCGCTGAATTGGTCGACGCAGTTTCGATCCCATACGACAGTTTCACGTTGGATAACGGCCTAACCGTTCTGGTCCACACCGACCGCAAGGCGCCAGTTGTGGCGATTTCCGTGTGGTATGCGGTCGGTTCCAAACATGAACCCGAGGGCAAGACAGGCTTTGCTCATTTGTTCGAACATCTAATGTTCAACGGATCGGAAAATGCCCCGGGCGATTTCTTTGAGCCGCTACAGCAAGTCGGCGCGACCGATTTTAACGGCACCACTTGGTTCGACCGAACCAATTATTTCCAGACTGTGCCGACTGGCGCGCTCGACCGCGCACTGATGCTGGAAAGTGACCGGATGGGCTATCTGCTGGGCGCGGTGACGCAGGAGAAGCTCGATAACCAGATCGGCGTGGTCCAGAACGAGAAACGTCAGGGCGACAACCAGCCGTATGGCCTCACCGAATATGAGCAGCTGGAGAACCTTTATCCTTCCGGCCACCCGTATCACCACTCCACCATTGGCTCGATGGACGATCTGTCCAGCGCTACGCTTGATGATGTAAAACAGTGGTTCCGCGATCATTACGGCCCAAATAATGCCGTGCTCGTGCTGGCTGGCGATCTCGATACCGCCACTGCCAAGGCCAAGATCACCAAATGGTTCGGCGCGATTCCGGCAGGCCCGAAGATCAAACCAGTCGCGGCCCCTGTGCCCGACCATCCCGCACCGGTCGCCAAAACCATCTATGACCGCGTTGCCACCCCGCGCGTTTACCGGATGTGGGCCGTTCCCGGCCTCGACAATCCCGACTATCTGCCCCTGACCATGGGCGGCACGGTTTTGGGCGGCCTCGCCAGTTCGCGGCTCGACAACGCTTTGGTGCGCGAACAGCAATTGGCAGTAGACGTAGTCGCCCGGGCAGAGATATTCGCGCAAGCAGGCCAATTCGTGGTCTATGCTGATGCCAGACCAGGGGTTGAGCAGGATGTGCTCGCTGCTGCACTGGACGCGGAAATAGCTAAATTCATGGCTGAAGGGCCGAGCCAAGACGAATTGCAGCGTGCCACCACCAGCTATGCAGCAGGCCAGATCCGCGGGCTGGAGCAGGTTGGCGGCTTCAGCGGCAAAGCCCCTACGTTGGCCGAGGGGCTGCTGTATGAGGGCAACCCATCCGCTTATAAGGTGGCGCTGGAACGCGCAGCGGCGATGACCTCGGCAGAAGTCCAATCGGTGACCTCCAAATGGCTCTCGCGTCCGGTATTTGCACTGACTGTGGAACCGGGTGACCGAACGGAAGGCGGCGAAAACCGCGGCGGTTACATCACTGCTCCAGAAGGCGGTGCCGGTATGCAGCCTGCGTTCTTTAATGGTCCTTTCGCAGCGCAGGCAGCTGCTTCAGCGGTCATCGAAGCTGACCGATCCACCTTGCCCGAAATGGAAGAGCTGAAACCGCTCGACTTCCCGAATATCGAGCGCGCCACATTATCGAACGGGATGGAGTTGTACTTTGCCCGCCGCGACGCTGTGCCAGTGGTCAATGTCGAAATGAATTTCGATGCAGGTTATGCCGCTGATCCGAAAGACCGGCTCGGCTTGCAATCAATGATGCTGCAATTGATGGACGAAGGAACTACCAGCCTCGATTCCACTCAGCTGGCGATTGCCAAGGAACGCCTTGGTGCGGTGCTTTATGCCAATGCTGACGCCGATGTGACCACGGTTGGCCTAGCGGCGATGGAGCCCAATTTGGCGGCTTCGCTTGATTTGTTGGCCGATTACGTTCGCAACCCGGCATTCGCCCCGAATGAGCTAGAACGGGTGCGGGCACAGCAGCTGACGCGGATCAGCAATGAAATGAACAACCCGGGCGCGATTGGCCAACGGGCCCTGGCACCCGAATTGTTCGGCGCGCAGCACCCTTACGGCATTCCGCCCACGGGTACCGGCGATCCTACCGTGGTCAGCACATTGACGCGGGAAGAACTAACCGATTTCCACCGTGTATGGATCCGCCCTGATATGGCCAAGGTGTTCATCGTGGGCGACACTACTTTGGCCGAAGCAGTGAAGTTGCTGGAGGCGAGCTTCGGCGATTGGGCCGCGCCCAGTGTCCCTGCCCCGGCGAAAGATTTCAGTGCCCCGGTTCCATCGCAAACATCGCGTATCATCCTGATTAACCGCCCCAATTCACCGCAATCGGTGATCCTGGCCGGCCGTGTGCTGGAACAAAAGGGCACGGACGATCTGTTAATGCTCGGCTCTGCTAACGAAGTATTTGGCGGCGGTTTACTCAGCCGGATCAACATGAATCTGCGTGAGACCAAGGGATGGTCCTACGGCGTGAGCAGCATCTTGCGCCAGCCGCTGGATCGAACCAGCCTGCTGATCTATGCCCCGGTCCAGGCCGATCGCACAGGCGATTCCATCGCCGAACTGCGCAAGGAACTGGCCGCTTACACCAGCGGTGAAGGAGTTACTGGCGAGGAACTGGAACGGCTCATCAATGGTAATGTCCGCGAATTACCCGGGCGCTTCGAAACGTCCCGTGCAGTGCTGGGCGGCCTAGAAAACATCATCAATTATGGCCGTCCAGATGATTATTACGAGACACTGGCGGGCCGGTATTCAGCCCTGACTGCTGCCCAACTCGATGCGCAGGCTTTGGCCTATCTTCGCGGCGACGATCTGGTCTATGTAATTGTCGGCGATGCGGCAGTGGTCGCGCCGCAACTTGACCAACTGGGCCTGCCAGTCGAAATACGCGAAGCATCCAGCGAATAATTCAAATGTCTATTTCACCAAAGATTTCACCAAGGAGAAAATAAATGTCTGTTTCAGGAACTTATGATTGCGTAACCAAGAGCCCGATGGGCGACCAGAAGAGCACCTTTACCGTTGTCCCAAGTGATGACGGCAGCACTTTCACCGGCACAAACCAGGGCGCAATGGGCGCAATGGATGTCGAAGAAGGCAAGATCGACGGCGACAAGCTGACCTGGAAAATGAACATGACCGTGCCGATGCCAATGACGCTCGATTGCGACGCGACCATCGACGGCGACCAATTGGTTGGCAACGTTAATGCCGGTGCATTCGGTTCAATGGCTATGACTGGCGAACGTCAGGGCTGAATTCTGATCTAACTACGAAAAGGGCTGCCGGAAGTGATTCCGGTAGCCCTTTTTGATGTCAGCCATCAGCGTGGCCGGATGCAGCAACTATCCTAATTTCGTCTTGAGCAATTCATTGACCACGCCCGGGTTTGCCTTGCCCTGCATCGCTTTCATGGTTTGCCCCACGAAGAAGCCGAACAATTTGTCCTTGCCGCCTTTGAACTGCTCCACCTTGTCAGGGTTCGCAGCGAGGACTTTGTCGATTTCGGCCTCGATCGCGCCAGTGTCTGACTGCTGTTTCAGGCCCTCGGTCTCGGCAATTTCCGCCGGAGCGCGGCCCGTTTTGAGGATGATTTCGTATATTTCCTTGGCCTGCCCGCCCGACACCGTATTGGCGCTGACCATCTGCAGAATCGCGGCGTTGGCAGCAGCGGTATTGTGCTCCAGCTTAGCCTCGTCACCCAGCGACTTGATTACCCCTGGCGCGACGGACAGGGTCCAGTTGGCAACCTGCGTGGCAACATCAGACTCTGACTTTCCAGCCTGCTTGGCAGTTTCCGTCAACAGGGTTTCAAACCGGGCGAATGTCTCCACCTCGGCCGTTAGCTGCGCTGCGTTGTAATCAGTCATGCCCAATTCGCCAGTGTAGCGCAGGCGCTTTGCATCGGGCAATTCGGGCAAGGACGCGCGGCATTCCTCAAGGAACGCATCCTCGAGGTTCAGCGGCAGCAGGTCGGGATCCGGGAAGTATCGATAATCATGCGCGTCCTCTTTCGAGCGCATGGACCGCGTTTCGTTCTTGTCCGGATCGTACAGGCGGGTTTCCTGCACCACGGTGCCGCCATCTTCGATTAGATCGACCTGACGGCGCGCTTCCTGTTCAATCACTGCCATCACGAAGCGGACCGAATTGACGTTTTTCGTTTCGGTGCGCGTGCCCAGTTCCGGATCGCCAACCTTGCGGACCGATACATTCACATCGGCGCGCATGGAGCCTTCCTCCATATTGCCGTCGCATGATCCGACATAGCGCAGGATCGACCGCAATTTGCGCACGTAAGCCCCCGCTTCTGCAGGCGAAGTCATATCCGGCATGGAGACGATTTCCATCAGCGCAACGCCGCAGCGGTTGAGATCGACATAGGACATGGTCGGGTGCTGATCATGCATCAGCTTGCCGGCATCCTGTTCGATATGAATGCGCTCGATCCCAATGACCTTGTCATCGGGAATTCCGGCCTTTTCGTCGGCCTCGATCAGCAACTGCCCCTCGCCCACGATAGGGTGGTAAAGCTGCGAAATCTGATAGCCCTGCGGCAAATCAGCGTAGAAATAATTCTTCCGGTCAAACCGTGAATATTTGTTGATCTGCGCCTCAATCGCCATGCCCGTGCGCACAGCCTGACGGACGCATTCGACGTTAAGAACCGGCAGCATTCCCGGCATCGCGGCGTCAACCAGACTGACCTGCGCGTTAGGCTCCGCCCCGAATTCGGTGGAGGCGCCAGAAAACAGCTTGGATTGCGATGTGACCTGCGCATGGACTTCGAGGCCGATCACGACCTCCCATTCGCCTGTTTCGCCTTGTATGCGGTAGTTACTCATCTTTGATCAACTTCCCATTTTTATCGAAGCGGGCTTCTCCATGCGGAATACGCTTCGCCAAATATCGTGCAAAAATGAACACCGCAGGCACAGCAAGGGCGACCGCCAATCCCCAATAAATCACCACCACTTCTCCGGCTTTGCGGTGAACCCGGCGCGTTCTTCAATTGCCAGTCCAGCGTTCAATACGCCCTGCTCGTCGAAGGCCTTGCCGACGATCTGCAAACCAAGCGGGAGGCCTTCGCTGTTCACGCCGCACGGCACACTCATTGCGGGCAATCCGGCGAGCGAGGCAGGTACTGCAAACACATCGTTTAGATACATCGCCAGCGGATCGTCCGCCTTCTCCCCCAGGCCGAAGCTGGCGGTTGGCGTCGTCGGGGCCAGGATCACATCACAGTGCTCCCACGCATTGTCGAAATCCTGCGCCACCAGCGTGCGGATTTTCTGCGCCTGAGTGTAATATGCGTCATAGAAGCCCGCGCTCAGCACATAGGTGCCGATCAGGATGCGGCGCTTTACTTCGTCCCCGAAACCGTCGGCGCGGGTGGCGGCATACATATCCTGCAGCCCTGCCCCTTCGGGCAAATCGCGCAAGCCGTAGCGCACGCCGTCATAGCGCGCGAGGTTGCTCGATGCCTCAGCAGGGGCGATGATGTAATAGGCGGGCAGCGCATATTTGGTGTGCGGCAGGCTGATGTCGACCACTTCCGCGCCCGCATCCTTCAGCCATGCGATCCCATCTTCCCAACTTTTGAGAATTTCCGGATCAGTGCCGTCCATGCGGTATTCGCGCGGAATGCCGACCTTTTTGCCTTTGAGATTGCTATCCAAGCCAGCTTCCCAATCGGGAACCGGCATATCGAGGCTGGTGGAATCCTTCGGGTCGAACCCAGCCATCGCGCCGAGCATGATCGCGCAATCGCGCACATCATGCGCCATCGGCCCCGCCTGATCGAGGCTAGAGGCAAACGCCACCACGCCCCAGCGGCTGCAGCGGCCATAAGTCGGCTTGATCCCGGTGATGCCGGCAAACGCCGCAGGCTGGCGGATTGATCCGCCGGTATCAGTGCCCGTAGCAGCCGGAGCAAGTCGCGCAGCCACCGCAGCGGCGCTGCCGCCCGACGAACCGCCGGGGGACATCTGGGTATTGGAGCCGCCAGCACGCCGCCAAGGTGATGTGACATTGCCGAAATAACTGGTTTCGTTGGACGAACCCATCGCGAACTGATCAAGGTTGAGCTTGCCCAACATACCCGCGCCCGCCGCCCACAGATTGCTGGACACGGTGCTTTCATATTGCGGAATGAACCCTTCCAATATGTGGCTGGCCGCCGTGGTCTGAACACCGTGGGTGGCGAACAGGTCTTTCATCCCGATGGGGACGCCCGCCATGCTGCCCAGCTGCTTGCCTGCTGCCCGATCCGCATCGACCTTGTCCGCCGCCTCCAGCGCCTTATCCGGCGTGGTCACGATGAACGCGTTGAGCGCAGATGCAGCGGCAACATTGGCGTTGAACGCCTCGGCCACGTCGCGCGCGGTGAAGGTGCCAGCGGCCACGCCTTCGCGAATCCCGGCGACGCCCAAATCAGTAATATTGGTCATTATTCGATCACCTTGGGCACGCCAAAGAACCCGTGTTCGGGCGCTGGTGCATTGGCGAGGATAGCATCGCGCCGATTGCCGCCGGTCAGCGGATCGGCATTGACCGCATCTTCGCGCAGCCGCAGCGTGTTGGCGATGACCGCAGTCATCGGCTCCACACCGCTGCAATCCACCTCGCCCAATTGCTCCACCCAGCTGAGGATGTTGTTAAGCTCGGGCACCATACGCTCCAGCTCGGCATCACCCATCTGGATGCGCGCAAGCGAAGCGATTTTTGCGACAGTTTGTTTATCTACAGACATGTTGCCGCGTTAGCGCCGGCAGGGCGCGGCTTCAAGCGGGAGTTACACCGTGAAGGCCTATTCGAACGGTTCGCCCATTGGCTTGCCATCGACATAGACCTGCTGGCCGGTGAATGGCCTGACTTCGACCTTGGAATTGGCCTTTAGACTATTTGATACCCCGCGAGCGACTTCGGCCTCTTTAATTGTCGCAGCACTCCCCTCTGTTTCTGCTCCAACCTCAGGCTCGATGATGTCCAGATTGAAGAAATTTGGCCCATATCCTTCAACTCTTGCCATACGCCGAGTGCCGTCAGGGTTGGTTCCAAGATTCAAGATTACACACGGCGCCTCGCAAGCCCACCCCATCTCAAGAATTGCCGCCTGCGCTTTCTCTCGCAAGATCGGATCGGTGAAATCCATCCGTAAATTAGCCAAGCGCTTCTTCTGCTGATCAAGTGAGGGTTCGCCCCTACTCGGACGTACTTTTTGCGCGAGGGCTTCCTTCGCCTTAGTCTTGAGCTCACCTTCCGAGGATGCCGCCAACCCTCGCAGAGCTTTCCGCCCGCCTTCACCAAAATCCCAGCGCAGCGCACGGAAATCGAAATCGGCCAACTCTACCTTGCCCGTCTCAAGCCGTGCAATCTGATTACGGGCCGAAATCGCACCGAAATCAAACACTGGCAGCGCCACGATCAGTGCCAGCACACAGCCCGCCACGGCGAGGTGGAGGTTGGCGCGGCGCAGCGCGTCATGCCACCCGGCCTTCCGGCCCCGCACCAGCGCCACCACATAAGCGAGACCATAAGCACAAGCGAAACCAATCGCCACCAGTCCCCATAGCCGCTCCGGAGACAGACCGTGCTGCGCCACGCGCGTGCCCATGGAAATAGCCGCGAAGGCCGTCAGCGGCATGATACCCAGCGCCAGGATCAGTGCGGTGATCCGCATGATCCGCGATTTCGTCATCTCGCTATCATCATCACGAATGATCGCATTACTAAGAACAAAGGCCCCGAATGCGCAGGACAACAGGATTGGCGTCGCGCTGCGGGTCGCCTCCCACAATACATCCGGCCCGGAAAGGATCATCGCAGCGAGGAACAGGACCAGCGCCGCCGCTAGCGGAACCGCGAGCAGCGACAGCACCAGCAGAACGACCGATTGCAGCGTTCCAAGGATTTTCAGCTGGTTACGCAACGTCCCCAAGGCCGCGCCGAAGGTAAGGCCGGAATATGTCCAACCGAACCACTCCTCGCCCATCAGATCCTTGAGCAGATCAATCTGCAGCAATTGGAACAATTCGGACAGGACCGCGATCAGCGCCCACGCCAATCCAACAAATATCAGCGCGCCAACGCCGCTGACGATATCAGTCCAGATATGGAAATGAGTGTCCCGGTATGGTGTTTTGAAGCGCAGACGGTGAAACCCGGCCTGAAACAGCGGCAGCGACAGAGTGATCGCGACCACCCCGGCACCAAAGGCAAAATCCTCGTCCGCCCACCAATCATTCGGATCAATCGCTTGCCATGCCAGTCCGGCCATCACCGCGCCGCCAATCAGGGCGGCAATTACAGGGGCGATCCAACGTGTTCGGTCGAGGGTAAAAGCAGCAAATACACCCGCGAAGAAGACGAACGCCGCCAGCGCCATCCACAGGCGGCTGCTTTCATTCCCATCGGTCATCAAATGAACCAGCAGGCCCGCAATACCGAGCAAGCCGCCCAGCACCCACGGCCGCAGCGGCCAGTCACTGTCGAACTTTATCGGTTGCGCTTCAGTGTCTTGAGTCATGCACCCTTGTCCGCCAATTCGACTTTGGCGGCAAGGTCAGATCATGATTTAACCACATTACGGCTGGATTGGCGGCGGCGGCGCGATTTGCGGCATGCCCGGTACGCCTTCTGCGCCCTGTTGCTGCATCATTTCCTGCATTTGCTGCATTTGCGCCATACGGGCCTGGAAATCCTCGAACGAAATGAAATCGATCAATTCCACGTCAAACACCAAATCGCTATTCGCTGGAATAACAACTTCCCCGGTTTGCGGATTAGCCTTTTCGTCTGCGCCGTAAGCTTTTTCTGCAGGGATGGTCATGACATATTTGCCGCCCTTCTGCATTTGCAGCGCGCCCTCTGCGAAACCGGGGATCATCCCGTCCAGGGGCAGCGTAGCCTGCTCGCCGCTATCGAACACTTTCCCGTTCTCCAGCTTGCCAGTGTAATTTACCAGCACGACATCAGTGGGCGCTGGGTTTGGTCCAGTGCCGGCCTGAACTGTTTCCACTTCGACACCGGCAGGGATCGACACATAGGCAACGCCAGCACCGATCAGGATCACAGCGATAATGCCCAGCCACAGCTTGGTCAGCGAGCCTTTGGCAATCGGATGCAGCGGAACGCGGGTAATTTCGGTCATTCAAGGATCCTGATTCGTTACGTGCTGCACTTATAGCAAAAAGGGCACAGATTTCTCCGCGCCCTGATGGCTTATCATTTTATCTGGTTCAAGCAGGAAGACACACTTTTCCTCACGGAAGTTTCTTTGTCAAAGACCTGTCCGGGCGGAAAACCGGTGCCCACTTTTCCTGACAGGCCTTACTAGACCCCGTCACGCTCCATCCGCTTGCGTTCCAGCTTGCGGGCGCGGCGAACAGCTGCGGCCTTTTCACGGGCGCGCTTTTCGGATGGCTTTTCATAGTGCCGGCGCAGCTTCATTTCGCGATACACGCCTTCACGCTGCAGCTTCTTCTTGAGCGCGCGTAGGGCTTGGTCGACATTGTTATCGCGAACCATGATCTGCATAAATTCAAACACCTCACAGCAAAGGAACAGAGCCCGCGTCAGGGCGGGGGTGCGCCTACAGCTAATCATTAGAAATTGTGCCGAATCCTATCCGGACCGGCTCGAACTGATGCGCGCCTAGCGATTCGTGGGGATTTTGGCAAGCCTTTGCAGACACATTCGCCCGTGCAATTGCGAACTGATCGAATGAAGAGCGCGGATGACGAATGGCGATTGGACGTCTAAGGGACAGGCCATGACTACTCTTTCTCCTTTAGCTGCGACCATCAATGTTGCGCTGGGCGGCGCAGCGGGCGCGGTGCTGCGCTATCAGCTTGGCCGCGGCATGACCCGCGTGCTTGGTCCGCAAACCATGACAAATTTCCCGTGGGTCACGCTGACTGCGAATGTACTCGGCAGCGTCGCAATGGGCGTGCTGGCAGGATATCTTGCGCGTAACGGCAATGATGGCGACCAGTGGCGTCTGCTGCTCGGGGTCGGCCTGCTGGGCGGCTTCACGACATTTTCTTCCTTCAGCCTCGAAATGATGCTGCTGATCGAGCGTGGACAGCCTGCGATGGCCCTTTCCTATGCGCTAATTTCAATCCTCGCCGGTTTGGTTGGGTTATATATCGGATTAATCCTGATGAGGATCACGGCATGAGCGGACCAGAAAGCGTATTTACAGGTACGCCCAATGGGACGTCGGCCGAAGTGCGCCAGTTCACCATCGGCAAAGATGATGACGGGGTCCGGTTGGACCGCTGGTTCAAACGTCATTTGCCGCAAGTCGGCTTCGCCATGGTTTCGCGCTGGGCACGGACCGGACAAATCCGGCTGGATGGTAAGCGCGCTAAGGTCGATGACCGGATCGCTGCAGGCCAGATCGTCCGCGTTCCGCCCGGCGGCGACACGCCCGACCGCGGACCTAATCAGCGCCGTGTCCTGACTGAAGAAGAAATTGCCGAAGCTGACGCAATGGTCATCACACAGGACCGAGCAGCTATCGTCCTTAACAAGACCCCTGGCCTGGCAACACAGGGCGGCACCGGCATGACCCGGCATGTCGACGGCTTGCTGGATGCCTTCGCCGAAACAGGGCCCCGCCCGCGTCTGGTCCACCGGCTCGACAAAGACACCAGCGGAGTTTTGCTGATCGCCCGGACACCGGGCAGCGCGGCGTTTTTCTCCAAACGGTTTGCCGGACGCTCGGTCAAGAAAGTCTATTGGGCGCTGATTGTCGGCGTGCCTGACCTTTATGAGGGTCAAATCGACGCACCTCTGTCCAAACAACCGGGCACCGGCGGCGAGAAAATGCATGTCGACGAGAAGAATGGCCAAAAGGCGAGTACACGCTACCGCGTGATTGAGCGCGCCGGAAATAGTGCCTGCTGGGTCGAACTACAGCCACTGACCGGGCGAACGCACCAATTGCGGGTTCATATGGCAGCGATTGGCCATCCAATTGTGGGCGACGGCAAATATGGCGGGCAGGACGCTTTCCTGACCGGCAGCATCAGCCGCAAATTGCACCTGCATGCGCGGCGGCTGGTGATCGACCATCCCGACGGTACGCCGTTGGATGTGACCGCCGAACTGCCAACCCATTTCGCGGCAAGCATGGAGCAAATGGGTTTCGATCTGTCGCTGAGCGACGCCCTGCCCGATGACGAGCCGACCCCGATGTCGCGCGATCAGAAAAAGCAGTCCGCACGCCAGCATTCCAAGCAAATCCGCAAGGAACGGCGCGGCGAGCGGCGCGAGCGGATCACCGGCGGACGGAACGAGAAAGACGGTTTCACCAAGGGACGTCCGAAATCCGGGCCAAAGAGCGAAGCCAGAACTGGTCCGGTAAAACGCGGCCCCACCAAGGGCAAAGGCTCCCCAAAACCTGCTTCAAAGCCCGGCCCTAAGGAGGGTTCGAAATTTGGCCCGAAATCTGGGCCAAGATCTGGTAGCAAACCCGGCGCGCCCAAACGGGGCGGTCCGAGCAAAAGGCCTCGCTAAATGCATCCCGCTGCAGACTTCCGCCATGGAGACCGCCAGTTACACGAAACGCTGATCGACCAGGTTGGCTTCGGGATGATTTTTGCGCAAACCCCTGATGGTCCTCGCGTCGCGCATACGCCGATGGTGTCAACCGGGGACGGTGCGGTGCAGCTTCACCTGTCTGCAGGCAACGGGCTGACAAAACATCTGGCAGGGATAAACACTTTGGCCTTGGTCAACGGACCGGACGCCTATGTTTCTGCACGCTGCTACGACCAGCCAGATCAGGTTCCGACATGGAATTATGTCGCGCTGGAACCGGAAGGAACTGTGCGCCGGATAGAACCGGAAGGCTTGATCGCCTTGCTCCACCAATTGAGCGAGCGCCACGAAGGCCGCATCAAGGAAGGCGAGCCTTGGACCATGGACAAGCTATCCCCTGCCCGCCTCGCAGGTCTGGTGAAGGGCATCGTTGGCTTCGAAATGGAAATCAAGGCATGGCGTGACACGGTGAAACTTTCACAAAACAAATCCGCTGAGCAACGCGAACGGGAGGCGGCAGGACTGAATGCTGAGGGCTCCCCTGCAATCGCTCAATTAATGCGGGATCTGGTGCCATGAGTGTAAGATTAGCGGTCTTCGATTGTGACGGCACGTTAGTCGACGGCCAGGCAAGCATCTGCGAGGCGATGGACAGCGGGTTTGCCGCCGCAGGCCTGCCTGCACCCGATCATCACGACGTCCGCCGGATTGTCGGGCTCAGCCTGCCGCAAGCGATCCGGCTGCTCGCCCCGGAGGCCGCGCAGGCAGATCAGGCGCAAATCGTCGAGGGCTATAAGCAGGCATTCCGTGACAGCCGCAGTCAGGGGCGGCTGCAAGAACCCTTGTTCGCCGGGATGGCGGAATTGATCGCAGATTTACGCCGCGACGGATGGCTGCTGGCGGTTGCGACCGGCAAATCGGATCGGGGGCTGCAAAGCTGCCTTGCCGTGCATGGTATCAGCGACCACTTTGTCTCGTTGCAAACAGCAGACCGGCATCCATCAAAGCCCCATCCCGCCATGCTGCAGGCCGCCATGGCCGATGCTCTGGCGCGCCCGGAAAACACCGTGATGATCGGGGACACCAGCTTCGACATGGATATGGCCCGCGCTGGAAATGTCCGGGCTATCGGGGTGGATTGGGGCTATCATACAGTAGCAGAATTGCGCACCGCAGGGGCCGTCGCTGTCGCGACTTCGGCCCGGCATTTAGGAGAATTACTAGGATGAATGACGACGTCGCAAGAACTCGCTGGTTCATTCTCAACCTTTCGCGGCTCGCAGGTGTCGCATTGGTGATCACCGGGTTACTGGTCACACAAGGCGCAATTTCGTGGCCGGTTGAGGTCGGTTATGGGTTGATTCTGCTTGGCATTGTTGATGTGTTCGTGGCGCCCCAAGTCCTGGCCCGGCGTTGGCGGAGCCCGAAAGAATGAAGCGGTTTTACCGCGACGTTACAGTGGAGCAGGTGGAACAAGGCTTCGCTGTCCGACTGGACAATCGGCCGATCAAAACCGCCGCAGGACAGCCGCAAATTGTGCCCGGTCGCGCATTGGCTGATGCGCTGGCGACTGAATGGGATGACCAGGGAGACGAGCTGGACGTTTCGCTGTTCCGTTTCCGCGATCTGGCCGACTATGCGATCGACATTATCAGAACCGAACGCTCAACTTCCTTGGCCAAACTGCTCGCCTTCGCGGAAACGGATACGCTTTGCTACCGCGCCGATCCCGATGAAGCCCTGTACCGCCGCCAACAAGAAGTATGGGAGCCGCCGCTGACCGCTTTTGAAGCGCGTGAAGGCGTAAAGATGGAGCGGGTCAGCGGCATCATGCACCACGCGCAATCGGACGAGACGCTCAAGACTTTACATGCCCGGCTGGACGCGTTGGACGAATTTACTCTGGCGGGCCTGCACACGGTCACCTCGCTGGCGGCATCGCTATGCGTGGGCTTGTCTGCGTTGGAAGCCGATCTGGCGGCCGATGAGCTGTGGGCCATCGCCAATCTAGAGGACGTCTGGCAGGCTGAATTGTGGGGTCAGGATGCCGAGGCTGAAGCGCGGATGGCAAAACGCCGCCTGGAATTTGGCAACGGGTTTGAATTCATGCGCCTGGTGGCAAGATCTGACTAGCCGATCCAGTCTGCAACCTGTCCTGCAACATCGTTGGCGGCATTGTTGAGGGCATCGCCAACAGGCGCCGCCTCGGCTGCAACACCTGGAACAATGCTTTCGAACCGGCGCGTCTGAACTTCGTCGCCTGTGCCGCTGCGGACTGCGTCAAACCGAACGATCACGGACTGGCTACGCACATCATAGCCAAATTCCCGCAAAGTACCGCTAATGATGTCCTTTGGTGGTGCCACTACTTCATTGCTGTCCAGAACCAGCCGGCCAGACCGTGCGCGGATGGTTTCGCCAAGCAGACGCCGGAACAGGCGCGAAGGCTGTTCGACCCAGAATGCTTCCTTCAGATAAGCAATATTGGCATCATCGATCTGCACTGGAACTCTGGGGACTGCCAATTTAGCCGGCGATTCCAACTCGGCAATCATGATCGCACTGCTCATCGCGCCGCTTGCGCCCGCGCCAGCCGAAGCCTCGGCCGTGGGTGTCAATGTCAGCAGGCTAGGCGGAGCTTCAGAACCAAGGCTGATACACCCGGCAAGCGATACCGACAAAGCCAGTGCGACTAGGCCTCGGCCAACCCCGCTTGCGCCCGCGCGCGCTACTGTTGCTTGTCTATCCTTGCGCATCAGCCGCGCCTCTCTCTGGTCGATTTCAGAAATCATTTCTCGTATTCCGGCAGTTTCGGTCCGCCGAGCAAAGACGAAGCACCTTGTGTCTCGATCTTCTCGGTCACCTTGCGTAGCGCTTTGCTCGTCGCCTGCAGGTCCCGCAGCGCAGCGTCAGCAGCCGGCAAAGTGCTTTCCGTTAGCTGACGGGCGGCGGGCCGCGTGTCTTCCAAAGTGTCGGACAGGGATTGCGCCGCATTGCTGGCAGAACCAAGCGTCTTGCGCAGTTCGACAGCCAGCGACGCGCCTTCTTTGTTGAGCAATTCGTCAGTGGAACCCATCACCTTCTCAAAAGCGTCCAACGCCTCGCTCGATTCGCGCAAGGTTACCTGCAATTCGGCCAGCGTACGTTCCACTTGCGGGGCAACACTGGCGAATTGTTCGGTCATCTTATTGGTATTGCGCAAAATACCGGCAATCTGGTTCTGGTTGTCATCTGATAAGACCGTGGTCAGGCGTTCCGTCAAAGTAGCCAAACGTTCGAGCAAAAGCGGCGCGTTAGCCAGCAATTCGCCGAGGCCGCCGGGCTTGGGCGGAATGACCGGCACACCTTCGGGACAGGCGGTCGCCTCGCAGGTAATTGGCGGAGCACCTTTGCGGGCACCGTCCAGAAGAATAGTGGAAACGCCGGTAAATGAGCCCTGAATTGTCGCTGTAGTACCAATCAGAATGGGCACTTCGCTATTCACTCTGATCCGCACCCGAACATATTCGGGATCGGCTTCCCAAAGGACGATATCGGTAACCTGACCGACCGGCACACCGGCGAAGGAGACCTCCGAACCGTCGGCCAGTCCGGCCACCGATTGCTGGAACAATATGTCATACTGGTTCTGATCGTCGGCACTGAACCGGGCCAGCCAAACGACCCCAAAAGCAAGTGCTGCGAGCAGCACCAAGGTAACTGCACCGACCCAGACATGATTTGCGCGTGTTTCCATATCCAGCCTCTATGCCCCCGCTTCTGGTGCGATGTCTACGGACTTGTCCAACAAGGCATCAGCCTGTTCAGTTCGCTTTGCGCCGCTATTTTGTGCAGCACGCCCGCGCGGGCCGTTGAAATATTCCTGTATCCAAGGGTGGTCTGTCGCCAGCAATTCCGGGATTGTACCGACAGCAATCACTTGTTTGTCAGCCAGCACCGCGACCCGGTCACAAATCGCGTAAAGCGTATCAAGATCGTGGGTAATCAGGAATACAGTCAGCCCCAAGGTCTGCTGCAATTCCCGGGTCGATTTATCAAATCTGTCCGCACCGATCGGGTCCAAACCAGCCGTCGGTTCGTCCAGAAACAGCAATTCAGGATCAAGCGCGAGAGCGCGCGCCAGCCCGGCGCGCTTTTTCATGCCCCCCGAGAGTTCTGACGGGTATTTATTGACCGCCTCTTCAGGCAGACCAGACAGCATCACTTTGTAACGGGCGATTTCGTTGAGCAAAGTCTGGCTGATTTCGGGATAGAATTTTTTCAGCGGCACCTGCACATTTTCGCCGACGGTCAGCGTGGAAAAGAGCGCCCCGCCCTGAAACAACACGCCCCACCTGTTGCGCACGCCAATTTCTTCATCAGGTTCTGCATCTGTGATCGATTTGCCGAACACTTCAATTTCACCCTCTGCGGGTCTCTGGAGCCCGATGATTGACCGCATCAAAACTGATTTGCCAGTTCCCGAGCCGCCAACAACGCCCAAAATTTCCCCGCGCCGAACGTTAAGGGACAGATTATCATGCACAGTCTGGCTACCAAACCGGTTTACAAGCCCTTCGACAATGATCGGAAAATCGCCGCGAAACCGCTCGTGTTCGCCCGGGGTATCTTCGGATAAAAAGCTCATGCCCAACCGATCTTGGTGAAGAACACTGCGAAGAATGCATCCAGCACGATCACCATAAAGATGGCTTGGACCACGGCCTTGGTTGTCCGGCGCCCGACCTGTTCGGAATTACCCTTGACCTGCATTCCTTGATAACAGCCCGCAATCGCCACGATCAAACCGAATACTGGCGCCTTCGCCATGCCGACATACAGATCGTACATCGGTACAACTTCCTGGATGCGTGATAGGAAGGTCAGGAACGGAATATCCAACGATACGTCCGCGATAAACGCACCGCCGATGATACCCATGCATGCGGCGTAAAAGCCAAGCAAAGGCATCATAATCACGGCCGCCAAAATCCGCGGGATGACCAGCGCTTCGACCGGGGAAATCCCGATGGTGCGCATTGCGTCGATTTCCTCGGTTAGTTTCATCGTGCCGATCTGCGCGGCGAAGGCAGAGCCAGAGCGGCCCGCCACCATGATCGCGGTCATCAGCACGCCCAATTCACGCAGCGTCAGCCGCCCGGTCAGGTTGATGGTATAAATCTCTGCGCCGAATTGCTGCAATTGCACCGCGCCCTGCTGGGCCACCACGATCCCGATCAGGAAGCTCATTAAACCCACAATGCCCAATGCACTGACGCCAACCAATTCCAATTGATGGACAAATGCCTTCATCCGGAAACGGCTTGGATGCCGAATGATATTGCCAAATCCGACCAGCACTTCGCCCAGAAATCCGACCAGGCCGATCACTCCGGCTCCAAAACTGGTCACTTCCGCGCCAATTCCGCGTATCACGCGCAGCGCGACATTCTCCTGCGGCGCCTCTATGCTTGCCGATCTCGCGCTTGCGTCCAGCGCCTTGATCAAGCGAAGCGCCCGCTCGCTAGCCCCTTCTATCCGCGCGCCATGCTGCTGTGCCAATTGGCTGGCGGTCCATGCCCCGACAGTATCGATCTCCGCCACTCCGGACATGTCGATGATTTCCAGTGGAAAATCGATTTCCCGCAAGGCGTGATCAACTGCGCCAACCGTGGAAACCAGATAGGGACCGGACAACACCAGCCGGGCAGCACCGTTTGCACTGTCTTCGACCAGAAAACTTGCTGCGGGATCCACTGACGAACTCATAAGAGTAAGCTATGATACCAAAAGCTCGCCGCGACAAGCGCGTTAGTAGGCAATCAAAGCCAATGCTGCGTTGCTTATGGCCGTTGCTTATGATTGGCCCCGCTGGCAAAGGCGGCTGCATTATGACCAACGAACTATCAACGACATTCGACCCGGCCGCCATCGAACAGCGGTGGTATGCCCATTGGGAAGCGGGCGGACTTTTCCGGCCTAATCGCCCTAACGCGGAACCCTATACGATTGTGAACCCTCCGCCAAACGTCACCGGCAGTCTGCATATCGGCCACGCGCTGGACAATACGCTGCAGGACATCATGATCCGTTACGAGCGGCTGCGCGGCAAGGATGCGCTGTGGGTGGTCGGCACAGATCACGCCGGTATCGCCACGCAAATGGTGGTCGAACGGCAGCTTGAGGCTAACCAAGACAAGCGCACCAATTACAGCCGCGAAGATTTCATCAAGAAGGTCTGGGACTGGAAAGAAGAAAGCGGCGGGACGATTACAACCCAACTGCGCCGTCTCGGCTGTTCGATGGATTGGTCCCGCGAACAATTCACCATGGACCCGCATTTTTCGGATGCAGTGATGAAAGTGTTCGTCGACCTGCACAAAGATGGGCTGATTTACCGCGACAAACGGCTGGTGAATTGGGACCCCAAACTGAAAACCGCAATTTCCGACCTCGAAGTGGAAACACAAGAGCTGAAAGGCAGCTTCTGGCATCTCAAATATCCACTGGCCGATGGTGTGACACTGGCTGATGGCCGCGATTATATCGAAGTTGCGACAACCCGCCCCGAGACAATGCTCGCCGATATGGCAGTTGCGGTGAATCCAAAGGACGAACGCTATGCCAGTGTGGTGGGCAAGCATATCATCCTGCCTATTACCGGACGTCGCATTGAAATAGTCGCCGATGAACACGCTGATCCGGAACTTGGCTCAGGCGCTGTGAAGATCACGCCCGGACATGATTTCAACGATTTCGAAGTTGGCAAGCGCGCCGGTTTTGCGGCTGGCGAGATGCTCAACATGCTCGATGGCGAAGCGAATGTTTGCCAAACGTCGGACGAGTTGATTCCGACAGAATTCATCGGCCTCCACCGCTTCCGCCGCGACAAAGTGGACGGCGCGCGGGAATTGGTGGTTACCCGTCTGAAAGAACTCGGCTGCCTGATCCCGCACATCACCAAAGACAAAGCTGGCGAGAGCGTGGAGCATGACGCGGAACCGCGCACCATCCAGACCCCATTCGGTGACCGCGGCAGCGTGGTAATCGAACCGTGGCTGACCGATCAATGGTACGTCGATGCCGAAACCTTGGCAAAGGCTCCACTGGCAGCGGTTCGAGACGGCACCATCGAAATCGTCCCGAAAAGCTGGGAAAAGACCTTCTTCAACTGGATGGAGAATATCCAGCCGTGGTGTGTTTCGCGTCAGTTGTGGTGGGGGCACCAGATTCCGGCCTGGTTCAATGAAGACGGAGAAATCTTCGTCGCGATGACTGAACATGAGGCGCAGGCAAAAGCGGGCCCTCAAGCGGTTTTGACGCGCGATAATGACGTCCTCGACACGTGGTTCTCCTCCGCCCTGTGGCCCTTTGCTACGCTTGGTTGGCCGGACGAAAACGCGCCGCTATATCAGAAGCATTACCCCAACGATCTGCTGATTTCCGGCTTCGACATCCTGTTTTTCTGGGATGCGCGGATGATGATGCAGGGTATGCATCTGACCAGCCAAGCTCCTTGGCCCAAGCTATATCTGCACGGCCTCGTCCGTGCTGCCGATGGCCAGAAAATGTCCAAATCCAAGGGCAATGTGGTCGATCCGCTCGGCCTGATTGACCAATATGGTGCGGATGCGCTGCGGTTCTTCATGGCGGCGATGGAAAGCCAGGGCCGCGACATCAAGATGGATGACAAGCGGGTCGAGGGTTACCGAAACTTCGCGACCAAATTGTGGAACGCCACGCGTTTCTGCCAAGCCAATGGTATCGGCGCATCTACCACTTTGGAAGCCCCCGCCGCGACCAGCTCAGTCAATCGCTGGATCATTGGCGAGGTGGTTGAAACGCTGACGAAACTGGATCAGGCGTTGGCCGATCTACGCTTCGATGCCGCAGCGAACCTCATTTACCACTTCACGTGGGATAATTTCTGCGACTGGTATATCGAGCTGATCAAAGGAAACTTTGACGAGGAGACCAAGGCAGTTGCCGGATGGGTCCTCGACCAGATTCTGGTCATGCTCCACCCCTTTATGCCCTTCATCACCGAGGAATTGTGGCACGCGCAGGGCCAGATAGGTGACTGTGACCGGGGCGAATATCCGATCATCACCGCCAAATGGCCCGAACCGGACGCGTCTGTGGATGTAGAGGCCAAGGCCGAAGTGGAATGGTTGATTGCGCTAACCAGCGCGATACGGGGCGCAAAAAACGAATTGGGCATTCCGCCGGGCGCCAAGCTGGAAGCTTATCTGGCTTCCCCATCCCAGGCGGCAAAGACAGTCATAACGGGCAATCAACCCTCGATAGATAGAATCGCCCGGATCAGTGCGGTCCACTTCACCGCAGCGCCTGATGGCGCGGCGATGCAGATTGGCGTGGGCGCAGATACCTTTGTCGTGCCGCTCGAAGGGCTAGTCGATATCGAGGCTGAAAAGTCTCGCCTGACCAAAGCCCTGGAGATCTCCTCCAAGGAAGCCAAATCGCTCGAAGGGCGGCTCGGCAACGCTAATTTCGTTGAGCGGGCTAAGCCCGAGGCAGTCGAAAAGGCCAAGGCCGACTTCGCGCATCATTCTGCCGAGGCGGAGCGGCTAAAGGCAGCGCTGGAACGGTTAGGGTGATGCATGGCTGAAGCCAAGGGACCTCCCGGGTTCAACCTGATCACCAAGCCAGGTATGACCGGGCTGGTCGCCGAGGGGGACTGGCACGGCCATCTGGTGTCGGTGTCTGCTTGCGAAGAAGATCAGGAGGGCGCGGTAGCTGTGCTAGCCAACCTTCACCGTGACTGGCCGAAATGGGCAGCGCGCATTGTCGAGGCGATGGTGGCCAAGGGTTTAACCGCTGGTGCGACCGAATTCGAGGCAATTTCAGCCTATGAAGACGGCTATTTCGAGATCGAATTTTCTGCCCTGGAAGCATTCGGTCGGGCCATCGCGCTGGCAGTTGGAACCATTGCGGATGGCATAGAAGATGTCGGGACCGGCGGCTGATGGCTTTGACCCTAGCCACCACTACTCCCGGTGAGCCGGAAATCTTCGCCTCGGTACAAGGCGAAGGACCCTCGGCTGGGGCGCCCTGCACGTTCATCCGCCTGTCGCGATGCAATCTCGCCTGCGTGTGGTGCGATACGGCCTATACATGGCACTTTGTAGGCGATGAACGCCCGCACCGCGCCACCGAAACGTTTGACCGCAAAGCCAATCAGGTCACGTTGGACGAAGCAGATGTGGCGCGGCGGATCACCGATCTAGGCCAGCGGCGGCTAATCATTACCGGCGGAGAGCCATTGTTACAGGCCCCTGCCCTTGCCGCGCTGCTGGAATTGCTGCCCGATATGACGGTGGAGGTCGAAACCAACGGCACCACCACTGCGCCCGCCCGCCTCGATATTCGGATCGACCAATATAATGTCAGCCCGAAACTGGCGCATAGCGGCAATGCGGCTGAACTGGCGTTGCTGCCCGAACGGTTGAGCCACTATGCCGCAGACGCCCGCGCTTTCTTCAAGTTTGTGATCGCTTCGCCGGACGACATCACCGAAATATCCGCCCTCGTCCGTGCCCATGCCATCCCGCCAGCACGCGTGTTTCTGATGCCGGAAGGCACCGACAGCGCTACATTGCGGGATCGCGAGCAATGGCTCGTACCGCTCTGCTTGGAACACGGATTCCGGATGAGCGACCGGCTGCACATACACTTGTTCGGGGATACTAGAGGAACGTGAAAAAGCGCGGGCTGCGGCAGCAGCCCCAAAGCGCGACCGCGGGCCGGTCGGTTAGGCCGCCCCTCGGAGGCGCTGGCAAAGCCAGCTAGCAGTGAGAGAAAATCACGTCCCCTGGCTGCGCCACCGTTGTACAGTCCGGTGCACCGAATCTTCCTCGCCGCCGCTCTGGCGCCACAATTCCACGAAGCTGGGATCTTCCGATGCCGGACGTTTCGATTCTTCGAGATTATCGAACGAAACGCGGATCGGAATGGCCACACCCTCGCCGCAAATGATGCATTCGCGGTTGCGCAGGGCGGGAATGGAATCGAGGAAGCCGCGCGCGCCTTCTGGCATGGCGGATTTCACGAATGCCTGATCTCGGTCATTATTGAGGCGCATCGATATGATCGTACCGCACTGTGACAGGACGCCCTCGGCAAGGTCAGACGGCCGCTGGGTAATAAGGCCCAAGGAAATCCCGTATTTACGGCCTTCCTTCGCAATCCGGCTGAGAATCTTGCCAACCGAAGACCCATCGGCATTCGCCTCGTTCGGCACATAACGGTGCGCCTCTTCGCAAACGAGCAGGATCGGTGAGGTTTTCTCGTCGCGCCCCCAGATCGCAAAATCAAACACTAGCCGCGACAAGACTGCAACCACTGTCGAGGTAATGTCGGACGGCACGCCCGAAACATCGATGATCGAAATCGGTTTACCAGCGCTGGGCATACGGAACACCTTCCCGATGAAATCCGCCATCGTATCGCCGACAAGCATTCCGGAAAACATGAATTGATAGCGCGGATCGCCCTTCAGTTCGTCCAGCTTGGTTTTGATCCGCATAAATGGCGCACTGGATGTTGCCTTATCGAGTTGGCCCATCTGGTTCTGAATTTCGGTTGAAAGATCTGACAGCAGATAGGGTACCGGCGAATCGACGGTGATCTTGCCCATAGTGTCGGCCAGCCTGTTCTTGCACCGCGCTTTGAGTAGGCATCGCGCAAGAATATCGGCATCGACCTGACGTTCATTGCCGTGGGAACTCAGCAGGACTTCGCAATGTTCTTCGAAATTCATCAGCCAATAGGGCATATGCAGGTTGGTCACGTCGAAGATTTTGCCGGTAGTTTTAAAGGCCGCAGAATACTCTCCGTGGGGATCGATCATCACGATGTGACCTTCCGGCGCTGCCTCGCAGATCCGGTGCAGGATCAAAGCAACGCTGGTAGATTTACCGGTACCGGTCGATCCCAGTAGTGCGAAATGCTTGCCCAAAAGCGCATCGACATAAATGCCGGCGCGGATATCCTTGGTCGGATAGACGGTGCCGATCTGGATGTTGGCGCGGCCATCACTGGCATAAATCTGGCGCAAATCGGCCGTAGTGGCGGGATAAATCAGCGCACCCGGGATAGGGTAACGGGTGACACCGCGGCGGAAGCTGTGAATTTTGCCGGTTAGCTTTTCCTCCTGGCCTTCGCCGAGGAAATCGATGTTAGCGATAATGCCGCCATTGGCGCGGCGATCTTGCCGCTGGTTGCGCACACTGGCGAGTAGCCAGCTATTGCCCACACGGATTTTGATCTGGCTGCCAACCTGTCCAGCGAGGCCAATGGACGGATCTTCGTCCGCCATACATTCACTCAGCCGTTCAAGGTCGAGCGCAATCTGAGAGCCGGAACCGGCAATTTCCAGTACAACACCGATGGGCCTGCCGGCATTGTCGGTCGCATCCAGATCGGCTGGTTGGCCAGTTGTTGCCGAAACTACGTCCGGATGTTGAAAATTTCCATGTGCCATGTCGGTCATGATTGCGCGTGTTTCCCAATGTTTTCTCAACCTTTGATTACGCAGTTGAAGGTTAATATCGGGTCAACATTATGGGTCATCTCTTGGCAGCGCACTTTAGATCATTGCAAAGACCTTAGATCATCGCGAAGAGACGTCCGGCGATCCAACCCATGCCAATCGACAACATCACGGCAATCAAGCCATAGAAAAATGCCTGTTTTTGCGAAAACACTTCGACAAAGCGTTCAAAGCCGACCTTCTTTACCTCGACCTCCGCAATTTCCGACGCAATGACCCGGCCGCGGGTAATAGCGAATGTTTCCGCAGTATATGTCCCGGTCTGGACGTTGGACGGCAGCGCAATGCGCGCCTGATACAGGACCTGTTCGTTGATCTGCACGCCGCCTATGTCTTCTTTATACAGCCCTTCACGCTGACGAAGATCAACCAGCCCCTCGGTGAATTTGGCCTGTTCCTCAGGATCGATTGTGCCGGTCGGCGACAGCTGGAGGAAGCCCAGCCCCAATTCGTAAATCGCAGCGGTTCGTTCGTCGACAATCTCGGAAATCGGGGCGGATGATGCCACGGCGAAAAATGACGGTGCAGAGCGGAAATCGGTGGTTGTGGCATTAATCCAGATGCCGCCGATGCGCTCTTTCTCGCGAACGCGGATCGCCCCTGTCGGGCCTTTCAGCACCACCACAATGTCATAGTCGCGTCCACCGCGTGAACCGTTTGGATCCAGGATTGCGCCAAACAGCAGCAATTCTGTGCCGGTGAAACCCTGCCTTACCTGAACTTCGTGTTGGGAAACCTCGGGCACCAGGATCGGATCACCTTGCGCTCCAAGCGGCTGGACGAACAGCGATGCCATTCCAAAGATCAGCAGGAAGCGGATCAGATTCATAGCCCGACCACTGTGAAAATCTCGTCGGGCTGAACACCAAGGCCGAACAACATCCGCAAGGCAACAATCAGCACGATCGACGATAGCACTAGCCGGAGCATCTCCGGCTTAGCAATTTGCGCAAGTTTTGCGCCGATCTGAGCACCCGATACCGAGCCAAGCAGCAATAATACCGCCAGCACGATATCGATCGCTCTGGTGGTCAATGCATGCATCATCGTAGTAGCGATGGTTACAAACAGGATCTGGAACAAGGATGTTCCCACAACCACATTCGCGTTCATCCCCAGAATGTAGAGCATCGCAGGCACCAGAAGGAAGCCGCCGGCAACGCCCATCAACATGGTGAGCGTGCCCACTATGACACCCAGTATCAGCGGAGCCAGCGGCGAGATATACAAGCCAGAGCCATAGAATCGCCACCGCAATGGCAGGGCCGTAACCAGCGGATGATGCCGCCGTTTCTTGACGGTACGGGCGATGCCCTTTTCCGACGGCCAGAGCGACTGAAGTGCCTCTCGCAGCATCAACGAACCAATCGTGCCAAGCATCAGCACGTAAAGAACGTTGATGACGATATCGATCTGGCCGATCGCCTGAAACCAGCGGAACAGGATCGCTCCGATTCCGGCACCGAAAACGCCGCCGACCACCATCACAGTGCCCATACGGTAATCAACGCCGCCGCGACGCCGATGGGCAAACACCCCTGAAACGCTGGCTCCGGTAACCTGCGTGGACGCAGAGGCTGCTGCAACCGTGGGCGGAATACCGTAAAAGATCATCAGCGGCGTTGTTAGGAACCCGCCGCCGACTCCGAACAGGCCAGATAGCACGCCAGTGATCATGCCCAGCAGCACAATCACCAAGCCGTTTACCGACAAGTTCGCAATGGGAAGATACACATCCATTGCAACCGCCCTAAACTACGGCTGCAGTGGATTAAAGCTGAACCGTGCGAGGGCTCCGACTAAATCTACCGGATACGCGCTCAAAATCCCGTCGAAAGTGTAATTGCCACACCAGAACCTGGCTCAGCATCGCCAGCCACGCGAAGCCGGTAGTCCATCGATACCCGGGCCAGTGCTGCGCCGATTTTCAGGTCCAGACTTGCGCTGGGACCAACATCCAGCCCAGCCGCGCGGCCCCTTCTTGCGCCCCGCCCCATGCGCCTGCTCCGGCCCGAATCTGACCAAGATCAAACCGGATCATTTCGCGGTCAACCCGCGCCTACCCATCCGCAAAGGCTGTTGCGAAATCACCCCCGACATAACCGCCAGCCAGATAGGCTTCACCGCGCAAACCAAGCGGTAATTCAACCGGAGGGAATTCCGTAACTGCGAATACCGCCGGACGTATTTCCGTGGTGACCGCCCCGCGGGTCGCACGCAATTCCGCATAAGCAGCGATTGGAATGCCTGCGAGCGGCCGCGCCAAGAGTCTTGCCGCGATTTCAGTTTCCCGCCCTGCTGCCAGCGCCTTGGTGGCCCGCACATAGGCTGCGGGACGAGCAGCATTGCCGGGACTAAGCCGGCAGCGCAGCACCGCCCCGGCCTGACTGGCACCGTAACTGGCAAACCTTGGTCCGTTGGCAGCGCCCAATTCCGCATCGGGACGCAGGAACAGCCGCCCATCAATGGACCAGCGCTTGGCCGATCCTTCCGCGGGCGAACCTGTCACCATCGGTGTATTTGCCTGCCGGGCCGTAGCGCCTTGAATGATCTCAGCTACATCACGCGGCACCGGCGGCCGGCCCATCGCCGCCAGCCACATCAACTGGTGCGATGCAAACGTATCGCCCTGCTGCGGCGCAGTTGCAGCCTGATTGGCCAGAACAAGTGGCAGCGGCCCAACAGTAATCGGGCGCGGCGGCGGGATGAGGCCGGCTGCATCATATGTCAAAACAGCAGCGGTTTGGGTTGGCGCAGCACCCGAGTTTTCTTCGGCGATTACGGCTTGCCTCGGACGAATACTGGAAACTGCCTCCACCAAGCCGGCCGGGACAATGGAGGGAAAAGGCGATTCCCATATCGTCGCGCGCAAACCTACCCAACCGATCAGCAGGGCCGCAAATACCATGATCGGCTGTCCAGCGCGCCGCTTGCCCGATACATTCATGCAGCGCGCGCTCTACGTACCAGGAAAGGTGCATTTCCGCCGAGCAACTGCGCGGGATGAGCATCATGATGGGTCTTGTCCCACTGCGGCACTTGTCCTGACAGCGAGCGCACACAAGTAACCACTGCACGGCGGCCAGCCATGATCGCGATCACGTTGGCGACGGGAATTCGCAGAACTGCGCGGATCCCCTCGCCCAGCCATATTCGTGGGCGGTGAAACCGAAACGCCAGATTACCCGCCACACAAAGCTGCCAAAATTGAGTGCTAAGATAACTCGCAATTCCGGCGTCAGTTCTAAGCCCGAACTGTACCCTGCCAGGCTGATCAGCCAGCCAATGCCGGACATGATCAGTAGCGCATATGCGAGCGCCAGCACGAGCGCTGTTAGCGGGCCGCGCCGATCTCGCAGCCGCATCCAGATTTCAGCCGGACGGCCGTGCCAACCCAGCCGGTCCCAACCCTGAAAGGCAATTCCGTGGATCCAGCGGGTTTTCTGACGGACCGATTGATCAAGCCGCGCCGGAAAATAGGCTCGGGTGGCTACCAATTGGCCACCCCCATGGCGATAACGCAGGAACTTCGCCTTGCCGCCCTTCGCCGAAATGCCCAGACCAAGTTCGTAATCTTCTGTCAGGCAATCGGCGGCAAAGGGCGCACCATCGGGTTTGGTTCCGGCCAATGCGGCCAATGCGCCCAATGCTTCACGTCCGATTGCACAGCTGACACCGGCTAGCGGCATACCCGCGCCCAGCGCACCGCGTACTACCATCGCCTTGCCGTGGGCCTCCGCAAATTCCTCGCAATAATGGCTGCCGATCCATGCGCTCTGCGGTTGCGGCACAGGCAATACGGGCAATTGCGCCAGCGCCGCATCGTCCATCACTTTATCAAGCAAGCCAAGCCCGGCGCCGTCAACCATGTCTTCTGCGTCATGAAGCACCACCATTCTGGCGCGATATCCGCCTCGCAGCTCGTCTGCGCATAGCGCGTCATACAACCGGTTCAAACAATCTGCCTTGGTGGTCGGTCCGATCCGATCATGCGGCATTATGTAGCAAACGCACCAATACAGTTACAGACGCCTTTATGCAAGGTGTGCTATGTAGCACAGACGATGACAAGTCCGGTAATCAATGGTCTGATAAAGAAGCGCAGTGAAATCGCGGGGCGCATCCATGCCATTCAAGAGGAGGCTGGAAGGCTGATCGCTGCGCTGGACCATCTAGACCAGTCGATACGGCTGTTCGATCCTGAAATTGATTTCGAGGTTTTACCGGTCAAGGCGTTGCCACCGCCAAACGCGGCCTTTCGGGGCGAGTTTCAGCGGTCGCTGCTGGAATACCTGCGCGGCTCCCAACGCTATCAGACAACAGATGAATTGACGGTCAAGGTTATGGCACAGCGCCGCATGAATGAAACCGACAGGGCGCTTAGGGTGCTTACACGCAAACGCGTTGGCCATGCTCTGACCCGACTACGGGTCAAGGGTGTGGTGGCGTCCAGAAGGGCCGGAAAAGGCGCAATGCTGGCGTGGAGGATCACGAAGCCGGATGCACAGCTTGATGGTGGCTGGAGGAATGGGAGTTGAGTGTGGGGCCAAAACTTTGCCAGCGGCAACCCGTATAATTGGGCCAATTAGGGTAACAGAACCTTATTGACTCGTAGATAGTTTTAACCACATAGCACCAATTGGCTGCTGGTTGCACTGCTAACTAATGCAAATGTAATCACACATGGAGAATCAAATGTCCGACGATCAGAAAAAAGCTGTCCGAGTTATTGCTCAAAAAGAGGGTGATGGCTGGATCGCGAACTGTGTCGAGTATGATATTTGCGCACAAGGGTCCGATTTGGGTCAGGTACGCCGCCGCCTAGAGGTAGCCTTACAGATCGAGTGCGAAATATCGGAGCAAAAAACCGGTAAACCATTCGGCGGCATTCCCGCTTCGCCAGCGATATACGAAGCGCTTTACAACGAAGCTGAAGAGTCCCTGACGTCTGAACTCGATTTTCGCATCGCAGCGTAATGGCTGCGCCCTTTGGAGGTCACCCTCGTCTTATTGATTATCTGGCATGGTGCAGCGCTAACGGCTGCACCAACTCCAGTGGTTTCACCAACAAAGACGGTAAAACTATTACATTTCATGTAGTCACCTGCGAAAGCGGGACTCATGTGGTTGTTTCGGGAGTTGGCAATAACGAATATTTGTTGCCCTCGACTGTCGCATACTATGATCGCCGCCTAGGTCTAAACTCGCCCTTTGCAAAGATTGGTGATGGTTCAGAATTGGCTGGTCAGGGCGATTAATTCAAAGCTGCCAATACCCTTTCCAAGTCCGGCTAACCCGCGCCTCCATCGCAGCGCCCGTAACCATCATGGCCTGCGTTCCGTTATCGACGCGGCGGTTATCTTCGCGCCAGTTAGCTTCACCAGCATAGGCGTAAAGATACGGCCCTGCGATATGGTGATGCGTTCCGACTTCCATCCGGCGAAGGCGTGAGAAATAGCTTTCGGCTTGGTTGGTGCAAACGCCTTCGTCCTTGAACGCAACCGAGTGATTGACGCGGTGTGTGTCCCAACCGGCGTGAAGCGCATCCCATCCGGTGCCTTCATCGGCATAGATGGTTGCTAGGGTGCCAACGTGGTCACGAACGTAGGGAACTGCATCGCCTTCATTGCGCACCACGAACGATAGCGACTTGCCGCCACGTTCGCGCATGATGACAACGCACTGGCGCTTGCCGGACGTGTTCGCTTTCAAACGGCGGTCCTTGCGATCTTCCTTGCGGTTTTCCGGCTTCACATAGCCGCCGAAATATCCGCCATCCATTTCCACGATACCTTCCAGCTTCCGGCCCTTTTGTTCCTGGGCCATTGCTTCGCGCAGCTTGTGTGTCAGGACGAACGCAGTCTTATACTGGCAATCCAGATCGCGGGACAATTGCAGGGCTGCAACGCCCTTCGCGCCATTCACAAAAATTGCGATAGCTGCCAGCAAATCGACAAACGACATTTTGCGCGAGGCAAAGATCGTGCCGCTGGTGACGCTGAACTGGTGATGACAGGCAACGCACTTATATTTCCTGCGGGTGCTGATGAAATAGGCTTCGGTGCAGCCGCAACGTGGGCAAATCGCCCCGCCATCGGTTTCAGGCCACCGCATTTCGCAGAACAAGCCATACGCCTCATCTTCACCCATACGGAAAACCGTCTTGAGGGAAAGGGTGCGAGCCTTAGAGGAGAGGAGAAAATGCTGTGCCATGTAACTATATCCGTTGCTTATGCATCGTTTATAGTTACATGGCGCGCCCTTGTCAATGGCAAATGCATCGTATATGATACGTTTTACATCATAGGAGTGACAAGTGCCGGTTCAAGAAAAACAATGGGAAGATCGGGTTAAGCGAATGCTCAAGGCCGAGTTGACGCGCAAAGGTGTCACTTATGCGCAGTTAGCCGGATTGCTGGCCGATCAGGGAGTTATGGACTCCGAGCCTAATATCAGGAACAAGATCAGCCGGGGTAAATTTACGGCGGTGTTTCTTGTTCAATGTCTGACAGCAATAGGGGTAGACTCGGTAAGGCTGGACTAGCTGTAGCTGCTCTTGCAGCAGTCGTTTCTGGCGGGAGTATTTGGCATACAACCAGCTTAAAAGAGACCCAATATCAACTCGCCGCCGATAGGGATGAACAGCAACAGGCAAGTGCCGCTGGCGAACGCATAGAGCTCGAATGTTCCGTCCTTGAGCCTTCTTTCGCGGAATGCGTGCAACAAATTGAGCAAGAAGCCAGCCAAGCACAACAGGGCCGTGATGATCTCCACGCCCAGCGCACCATGGCTGTCTGGACGCGCGCTATGGGCATTGCCGCGATTATCGGAATGTCTGTCGGCGTTCTGGGTCTGGGCCTGATATTTTACACTTTCCGCGAAACCCGTCGCGCCGCCGAGGCTGGAAGAGACGCCAATGCGATTGCGAGAGACCAACAGAGGGCGCGCATCGTGCCTTTCGCTCGATGGGAGCCAGTAAACCTTAATGAGGGGCAAATTGTCCTCGGATGCGAAAATGTCGGCTTTTCGCCTGCGTTTAATTTGCGGTGCGCCATCACGATTGACGTTGATCCCCCCAAACGGCCCCCAATTTTCGACGAATGGGGCGAAAAGAGACTTGTGAAGACTGGCGGCGGCACAGACCTTACGATTGCTGACAGCCGCGTTCTCGATGGGGCACTTGTTGGATGCATTAAATACGACACTATTTTTTCCAAAGATCGAAAAACCTTTTTTTGTTTGCGATTCGAGCAAAGCCCCCGAAACGGCCAATGGTATTCCGTGGACTGCACGCCCGAAACTTGGCCGCGAAATACCTAACACCCCGCAAACGATGACAGCCGCCACTAGCAGCGCAGATAAACATCTACGCATTGGTGCGTTTGCTACATAATGCCGCGATCATGAAGCACCAGCCGTAACCGCGAATCGCCTGACGCGGCCTTGATTACCGCTTCAGCCGTTGCTGGATCATTCCTGTAACACCCCACGTAAAGCCGTAGCCCAGCTTGGGGCCAGACAGACAACAAGTGAGCGATTGTGGTGCCGATGACGCCAGCTTCCTGCCATGTCGGAATGAAGATAGCGGCTGGTCCAGTCAGAGCGCCAACCCGGCCCTGATCATGGAGGGCGGCGCTGCGCAGCAAGATCGTCTTGACGCGGCCCGTCAGGCGCAACCACAATCAGGCGAAATCCATACAGATTTCATCGGCCGCGCCGACCAGGAAAAATACGCCCGCAAAGAGCAATAACTCATGCTGAAACAGCATAAGCCATTCAAAAACTGAAAAACCTCCGACCATCAAGACCCTCTGCCCCAAGATATTTATACCTAATCTGGGGCTTAGCGAGCTTGCAACGAGCAAAGATTTGCGAAAGAGGGCTAATCTATCATGTCAGAAATTAAACTCCCTATTCGTTCTGTATTTGCGCCAGTGCGCGCATTGTTTGTTGGTGATGCCTCGGCCGGCGTTCTACTGATCCTGGTAGCGATTGCTGCAATGGTCGTGGCGAACTCTGCGCTCGCCAGTGAATATCACCATTTGTTCAACGGAGCATTGGCCTGGACGCCGATTGCCAAGCTGAACACCGCGCATCTGTGGATCAACGACGGGTTGATGGCGATATTCTTCTTTGTCGTCGGGCTCGAAGTAAAGCGCGAGCTGATTTGCGGGCAATTGGCCACCCCCGAACAACGCCGCCTGCCAGTGCTGGCCGCAGTTGCTGGAATGGCAGCCCCAGCGGCGGTGTATATCTTTTTTGTCGGCGGCGATCCGCAATTAACCCGCGGTTGGGCCATCCCGGCAGCAACGGACATTGCGTTTGCGATGGGAGTACTCGGGTTGCTCGGCAGCAGAGTGCCCGCATCGCTTCGGCTGTTCCTGCTGACCGTGGCAATTGTCGATGATATCGGTGCAGTCATGATCATTGCGGTGTTCTACACTACCAATCTCAAACTTGGATGGTTGATCGGTTCGCTGCTGGTGCTGGGCGTAATGATCGGCATGAACCGGATGAAGGTCAGTTCGATCCTGCCCTATATTCTGATGGCGATTGTCCTGTGGTTTTGCGTCTTGCATTCCGGGGTTCACGCCACGATTGCCGGCGTTGTTGCCGCTTTCACCATCCCGATGGATCGCAGTGACGGCAACAGTTTGCTGGAACGGATCGAGCATGGGCTGGCCCCTTGGAGCGCCTATGCCATCGTGCCAATTTTTGGGTTCGCCAATGCCGGTGTGAACCTGAGCGGGATCGGAATGGATAAGATGGTTGACCCGCTTCCCCTCGCCGTTGCGGCAGGCTTGGTCGTGGGCAAACAGGTCGGTATTTTCGGCTGCATCGTTGCGGCAGTTAAGGTAGGCTTTGCCAAGGCACCAAAGGGTGCAAACTGGGCTGAAATCTGGGGTATCTCCATCTTATGCGGAATCGGCTTCACCATGTCGTTGTTTATCGGCGAACTGGCCTTCCCTGGCACCGGGGCAACCGCTCGCTTGCTCCGCGATGAAGCCAAGATCGGCATCCTGCTTGGCTCGGTTATCTCAGCGATACTCGGCTATGTAGTCTTGCGGTTGACCACCACCCACCCGAACGACCGATCGGCCGAACCGGGCTGATCTGCTTGACTGCTCGCCTTTGCGCTCCGCCCTTACCAGCTGCCGGTATTCTCCATACTCGCCCAAGGCTCCTGCGGCGGAAGTTTGCCGTCCTGCAATAACTCGACTGAAATACCGTCGGGCGACCTGACAAAGGCCATATGTCCATCGCGCGGCGGCCGGTTGATTGCCACACCCCCGTCCATCAACCGCTGACACGTCTCGTAGATGTTTTCGACACGGTAGGCGAGATGGCCAAAATTACGCCCGCCATCATATTTTTCCGGAGCGGAACCATCTTCTGACGGCCAATTATAGGTCAACTCGACCTCAGCGACGTCTTCTTGTCCCGGCGCGGCGAGAAAAATCAGAGTGAATCGCCCCTTTTCGCTATCGAACCGGCGAACTTCTTCCAATCCGATCATGCCGAAAAACTTCACCGTCGCTTCGGGGTCCGACACTCGGATCATGGTGTGGAGATAATGAGTCATGAGAAAAGCCTTTTCGTTCAAAAACGGTTTATCGATATAATTGCACAGTTCATCGCAAGCTGAAGCGAACCCGCCGACGCAATCGAGGGAGGATGCAATGAACGAAGTCTCTGAGCAAGCAACGGATGGAAACGGCGATGGTTTCCGTCAGAAAAACGGCCTTCTGAAGGACCCCTCCACCGGTCGCTGGCTGGGAACTGCAGCGATCGTTTCGGCCGGACTGATGATGGGCGGCTACTTGCTCGGAAACGGACTGCTACGAGCAAAGGAAGCCGACCGGGCTGTGACCGTGCGCGGATTGGCCGAACGCGATGTCACCGCCGATCTGGCCACCTGGACCATTTCCTATTCTACAACTGCTCGTAATCTGGCGTCCGCACAGGCCAAGGTGCAGCAGGACACGCAGGCGATCCAGAGTTTCTTCAAGGAACTAGGCTTTCCCGCTGGGGAGCTCCAGCCTACCGGAGCGAATGTTTCGAGCAACACTTACGAGGGCGTCACCAGTTTCACAGTCCGCCAGCGGATGGCTCTGCGGAGAATCGACATAAAGCACGCCCAGAATGCCGTCAGCCAACAGTTCGATCTGGTCAGCCGCGGGGTCATGTTGGAGGAAGGATCGGGCATGGCCTACACCTTCACCAAGCTGAACACAGTTAAGCCGGAGATGGTAGCGGAGGCGACCCGCGATGCCCGTTCCTCCGCCGAACAATTTGCGGAGGACAGCGGCACCAGTGTGGGCGCGATCAGCCAGGCGACGCAGGGATATTTCACCATTGAAGCTCGAGACGGCGATGGCGGAGGCTGGGGCGTATCAGATACACCGTTCAAGAAAGTGCGCGTGGTTACCACGGTCAATTTCTCGCTCGATTGAACATCAATCCAAAGAAAAAAGGGGCCCGCACCACAATGGCGCGAGCCCCCTTTTTAATTGGAAAACGTCAGCTTAGAAGCTGGCGCTCAAGGTAACGACGAATGCATCGTCAACGAAGTCATACGCACCGACTGGAATGTCGCCTTCGGCGCCCACATAGGCAACGCCCAAGCTTACAGGACCGTAAACTGCGGCTTCTGCGCCGATCGACCAATCGAATGCCTTGCTGTCATTGGTAAATGTCAGGAAGCCATCGGTATAGCCGACATGGCCGGTAACCGTCAGCGGAGTGCCCGGTACGCCGACACCGAGATCGGTGTAGACATAGATATTGTCCGTGCCGCCAAGCGAGTCCTGTTCAGGAGCATAAGCAAGGCCAACAGTGGCTTCTGCTGGACCGAAGGTGAAGCCAACCGAACCGTAGAATTCGGTATAGTCGAAATCGCCGGGGCCCGCGTTGGGGTAAATGTACTGGATTACTCCGACATCAACCGAAACACCCTCGGTCAGATTGCCGCTCCAGCCGCCGTAAATGTCGAGTTCGGTGGAGCCGTAGCCAACCGTATCTTCATCAAGCGAGGATGCCCATGTGCCGATATAGAAGCCGGAATCATGAGCGACATCTACGCCGCCCTGAATGGCCAGATCACCACCAGACAGATCAACACCGCGAAAGCGATACTCGCTGGCTATTGCGACATTTGCAGAAACAGAAACCGACGAAGCGCTTTCATCCTGCGCAAGCGCAGGGGCTGCAAAAAATACTGAAGTAGAAAGAATAGTAGCAGCGGTAAGGCTGCGAATGGACGTTAGCATGACAAACTTCCTTGTTTGTGTGTGTGTTGCCTCTGTCCCACCTGCGTATCTGCCGGACGCATCATTAATTGTGCGAAGCCTTGCAAACTCGCAATAAAGGTGCAGCAATGTGCTGCACTGCACAAGAGAAAATACGCGGTAACTCAAGCCGGCGTCCTGACTGTGCCCTTTATGCACCACGTATTGATTGATTCAGCAACACGACAGGCGTTGCGGTGTAGGGCCTGCTAGCTTAAGCGCCGGGACACACTGATAATACCATCGAATGGACAGTCAATTGACGTTTTCCGGCAGTCTGTCTGCGCGATACACCAAGGCCTGATTTCAAGTTATGTTCGAACTATTTCGCAAGTTTTTCCGCCCCAATTCTGGCGTGCCGGCTGCGCACTTGCCAGCCGGGCAGCGTGCGTATGTGATCGGGGACATCCATGGCCAACTCGATCTGTTTGAGGAATTAATCCTCGCTGTCGAACGCGACGATCTGGAAGCAGGGCCGGCGGAAACAACGATCATTCTGCTCGGCGATCTGGTTGATCGCGGCCCGGACAGCGCCGGGGTAGTTGACCGCGCACGCCGTTGGCAAGCCGAACGGCCAGTACGAATTCTGGCCGGAAATCATGAAGAAATGTTCCTGAAAGCCTTCTCTGACATCAACATGCTACGCCATTTCCTTAAGCATGGTGGCCGCGAAACCGTGCTAAGTTACGGGGTCAATCAAAAGCGGTACAACGAGGCCTCGCTCGAGGATTTGCAGAATATCATGCGCGCATATGTGCCGGTCGCAGACCAGATTTTCATGCGCACCTTCGAAGAATATTTCACCCTCGGTGATTATGCCTTCGTCCATGCAGGGATATCTCCAGAAGTCCCGCTGGAAGACCAAACTCGTCAGGATTTACTGTGGATTCGCGACCCCTTCCTTAGCTATCTCGGGCAGCATTCCCACCTCATCGTCCACGGCCACACGATCGTAGAAGATGTGGTCGAACGCCCCAACCGCATCGGGATCGACACTGGCGCATACCGCTTTGGCCGCCTGACCGCACTGGTTTTAGAGGGCGGCGAGCGCCGCTATATCCAGGCCGTGCAAATTGATGATGGTATCGAGATCGAACACCGGGAGGCCGCCTTATAGTCGTTGCGCGCTACCTTATCCCACTGGATTACGAGAATTTCCTTCGGCAAGCTGCGGCCGAAACTGCTGCAAGCGATTGGAATCCCGAACCCTACAAAAAGGTTACACAAGTGACACATCCTACATTTGCTGTCCGGGATTGAATCTCTTTATTTGTCGGTAGCTTACATTAAAAAAGTGACAGTGGGCGCCAATTGAAGCTGGGCAAAAAATCGCACGCCTGTGTAAGACCAATCCACCATTTCAAAGAGCCGCAACAGCCTTAGAGCCCGATTCAAAAGTTTTTCAAGCGTAGCAGTATCTTGCGGTTCTGCGTGTGAGCATGCGGATGGAGGCGATCAACGCCCAGGCTGTTGATGAGGCGATGGACCTTTCCCAGTCTTTGGCGAGGCGGCGGCAGCGGCCCAGCCATGCGAACGTCCGCTCGACGACCCAGCGGCGTGGCAAGAGTTCGAAGCCCTTGGCGGTATCGGAACGCTTGATGATTTCCAGCGTCCAGCTTCCATGGCCCTTGAGCGCGCTCCTGAGCTTGTCGCCAGCATAGCCGCCGTCGGCGAACACATGGCGCAGCCACGGGAAGCGATAAC
>Ga0209284_10001161_pt1 | contig 41425 bp, 30 predicted proteins | sample FRY03_FD_187211 | JGI IMG/M metagenome (GOLD analysis project Ga0209284, IMG submission 187211) | Freshwater microbial communities from Lake Fryxell liftoff mats and glacier meltwater in Antarctica - FRY-03 (SPAdes) (version 2) | ecosystem: Environmental > Aquatic > Freshwater > Ice > Glacier... | reverse complement strand
CTACTCCTACAGATCAACTTCACACGCTTTTGCCAATCAAGTAATCAAATAGTTTGATTCAATTCACGATTTGGTACCTGTACTTCACCGAACGGACACAAATGTATGAGATTGATGAGGTGATTGCTAAAAAGAATATCCTAAGGAATCTGTTACAAATCCAACGGGGCCAGATAAAGAAGAACACCGTGTATTGCGGGGCGAATCTTTTATGGATGCAATTAGTAGTACCTGGTCAGCTATTCAGATTTAATCTCCCCCAGATTTTCAAATTAGCAGTTTTGGATTCAGTATTGTGATGGCCCAGTAACTAGCTTGATGCAATTGCCGTTTTACTGCTTGTTTTATCTTAACCCTAAGCTAAACCGCTTGAAGTTACTTTTTTAAACAGCAACCTGATGGCTGATTAAAATTATTTAATCTGTGTTTGGGGGTGAGAGCGTAAAGAATGAATGCCCTCCTTTAACGCAGAAAGGTAGAGCCAAAGATCACCGCCATAGGCTAGCATTCGAAACCCCTGATCTAAGAATTTCATTCCTTCCTGAATATTTAAAGGCATAAACCCTGCCACTTTTTTATGATGGTTGCAAGCCTGCACCACCTTAGTGACCGCATCTTGAAATAAAGGATGATCGAACTGCCCAGGAATTCCTAAGCTAGTAGACAAGTCGGTTTGGCCAATCCAAAGCACATCGATACCACTTACCGCTGCAATTGCATCGAGATTCTGAAGGCCTGTAACCGTTTCGATTTGAGCTACCAACAGCGTTTGGCTATTCGCAGAATTGATTTTTTCAACAATGTTGCCATCTTTGTAATCATCGTGTGCAACCGTAAAGGCGGTGCCTCTTTTGCCTAGAGGTGGGTACTTGCAAGAGGCGACAAATTTCTTTGCTTGGTCAGCACTTTCGCACATCGGGATCATAATTCCCATTGCACCCATATCTAATGCCCTAGCAGCAAAATGATATTCTGTTGCAGGAATTCTTACCAAGGGGACTAAATCGGCAGACCGTGAAGTTGCTATCAGCATTTTGATGGTTTCCATAGTCCATCCAGTATGCTCCATATCGAAGATGGCGAATTCTGCGCCTGCTTGTGCTGCTAATCTTCCGATGCCGTTGGTGTTAAATTCAAAAATAAAGGTTCCGATTGAAACACCGCCTGAAATTAATTTCTCTTTAACGGGATTGATTCTCATTGTTTAACCTCGGTGAACTTGGTGAATGGTGAACTTGGTGAATGATGAACATTATGAATGGTGAACTTGGTGAATGGTGAACATTTTTGCTAATCAGGTAATTGAAACCTTAATTAAATTCGTTTTTTGAAACTGTACTTCGCCGAACGAGCACTAATTTGCATATTCAATATTAAAGTGTTTATTATTAAATTAGTTCAAGCCGTTGGTTAGAATCGCCGAAGCTGTCCATCTTCACGCCGGCCTTTTCCATAAGCGACAGATAGAGGCTGCACATCTTGCGGTTAGGTTTGCCCTGAAAATCAAGAATTCTTCCGGTTTTGATTTGGCCCCCACCGCTTCCAAGCATAACCACGGGTAGTTGAGTGTTGTCGTGGCCCCCCGTCATCATACTAGAACAAAAGAGAATCATCGAGTTATCAAGCAGGGTGCGACTGCCCTCTTGGATGCGATCTAGGCGGTTAGCGATATACGCAAGTTGTTGGGTGAAGAACTGATTGACTTTAAGCCAATCAGCGTTGTTGGTATGAGAGAGTAGGTGGTGGATCATGTAGTCGATGCCGCCCTTGCCACTAGAAGCGGTAAGGTTTGGAAAGCGCAGCGATGAATGATCGTTGTTTAGTTTCAAAGTGCAGACACGGGTTGTGTCGGTTTGAAACGCTAGCACTAAGATGTCGCACATTAATCGCATATGCTGGTCGATATCTTGAGGCATACCATCTGCTGGCCTTGGCATATTAGGTTTTTCGAGAGTAGGGCGCCAGCCTTGAAGTCGTCCTGCTTTTCCTGCACGGCTGATCTGAGTTTCAACTTCGCGGACGGAAGATAAGTATTCATCTAATCTGCGCTGATCCGAGCGACTAACAGTATTGCGCAGGCCCCGGGCATCTTCAAGCACGGCATCGAGCACGCTCTGGTCGGCGCGGCCGATGTTGTCGCGAAATAAGCGATCAAACGCTAGGGCTGGATAAACTTCGAGTGGTGTGGGCGTGGTGGGTGAACTCCACGAAATATGTGAACTGTAGACCATCGAGTAATTTTTGTGAATCGCAGCGATTGGTAGTTCGCAACCAAGAACCAAGCTAGGCACTTTTGTCTGATCGCGGTGCCGCAGAGCGATGACCTGATCGCAACTAATGCCAGACTTGATTTCCCCGCCTGGTGCGAGGTGCGCGCCGGTCAGCAAATTGCCTGTTTGGCAACTATGAATCCCGCCGATTAAGGCTTCGGCATTATACAACCCACGAATGAAGTTTAGCTTCTCGCGGTGGGGTGTCAGCGACTCGAGCACTTTGCCAAGTTGCATATCCTTGCCTTCGCCTTTGGCCCACCATTCGGAACTATGGAAACCGTTGCCTGTGAATAGGCAAGCGAATCGTACAGGGGGTTCAGCGTTGTTTTTGGATTTGTCATCGCCCCAAGCAGGAAGCGATTCCAGCCAAGGTAGAGCCATCGATACGCCGATGCCTCTTAGGATGGTGCGTCGGGAAAGTAGATTGTTTTGAAAATTATGCATAGGTCAACTCTCTTAGTAAAATGGTACCTTCTTTATAACATAAGGAAGACAGTGTAGGGTTATCTTTCCTCAAGTGCGACATCACTGCCGCGGATCATAAGAAATTGTGGGCTACGAATAATAGTAAAGATAGCGGAAGAAATTCGCCCATCATTGCTCTTTAATTCTGATACCATCTCGTTGATTAAATTTGTATCAGGAAGGAAAGTAGCTCGGCCCAAAGAATAACCAAGCAAACGCTGGCAAAACAAACGAATAACAACATCCTTTTTCTTTTCTAATAAATAGGAACGGAGGCCATTAATGCCTTCAAATTCGGTACCATCACGAAGCTTTGCTTTAGAATCAATAGGGAGGTTGCCGGATTCCTTCTCACGCCAACGGCCAATGGGGTCGAAGTTTTCGAATGCAAATCCAAAAGGATCGATGCGGATATGGCAGGTAGCGCAAGAAGCATCAGAGATATGCCTTTCGATCATTTTACGGGTAGAAAGGTTATCTGTACCGCCCTCAACATCAGGCAGAACAGGTACATTTGCTGGTGGTCGTGGAAGTTTCTCGCCTAACAAGGTTTCCACCACCCAATTGCCGCGCAAGGTAGGGCTAGTGCGTGACGCCCCTGATTGCTTGGCTTGAACACTGGCAAGGCCTAAAATGCCGCCTCGACCAAATTTTCGTACTCCTTCGACTTTCCGCCATTGGGGCCCGGTTACGCCTGGTATGCCATAATGCTTAGCTAAGGTTTCATTGAGGAAAGTATAGTCGGCATCAAGAATTGCTGTTACTTGCCTGTCGCTTTGAAACAGATCCTGAAAGAACAGGATAGATTCTTCATAGATATCATTACGAAGCTTAGCATCGAAGGACGGGAACAACTTTTCATTCTTTTCTTTTAAATCATCGAAGCCCCGTATATGAATCCATTGTGTTCCGAACTCTATAGCCAGAGAGCGAGCCTTAGGGTCTTTTAACATTCGTTGCGCTTGTGCTGCAAAAACTTTTGGGTTGCAAAGTTGCCCAGCAGCAGCAAGTTTTTGTAACTCCTCGTCTGGAGACGACGACCACAAGAAGTAGCTAAGCCTTGTTGCAAGTTCCCAATCATTGATAAGGCCGGGATCTTTACCTTTGGGTGCAGCTTCGATGCGGAATAAAAATGCTGGCGATGCTAGTACCTGCGCTAGGACCCCACGAAAAGCTTCGGGGTGAGAAGCACCTTTTTTGCGAATCGCATCATAGGTGGTTCGAATGCCAGTCTTATCTTTTTCCTGAAGAGGTCTGCGGTACGCCTTTTCTGCGAAAGCGATTAAGGCATCGAGTTGTTTTGGAATCGCTAATTCTTCTTCCTGTAAGAATTCATCAGCGTGCTTCTTAAATAGGGGCTTGCGATCAACATAGAATTGCTGGAATGGTTTGGGCGTGTCTTGTGTGGTAAAGCCCATAAACTGAGGCAGATAATCATATTCCATTACCGGTTGCCTACTGATAAACCGCTGTTCCTTCCAGAGTTGATTAAGTTCACGAGCTTGGCCATCGGTTAGTAAGAGTCTTTCAAGTGGTTCGTCTTCCCGGTGAAACATTTTGATCGTGACCACTTCATCGGTCGGCACGACTTGTGGAAAACAAACAAAGAGTGGGAAGGCATTGCGAAATGCGTCGTGGCCTGCGAGGAATTGCTTATTCGCGGGGCCATCATTAGCAGCAAGCACCGGGCTATCCCAGCGTGTGTTGGAGTCGGGAGCAGTTGCAGCAGCACGGGCCCGAACAAATCGCTGGCCAATCTCGCCTTCAACCTTAGCGTCTACAACAAATTCGTGTCCTACGAAAAGAGCAGCGGGTAATCGAATTTCAATCACTTCGTTGCTAGGTGCTTTTAAGCTATCTCCCTCAGGTTTGGTGAACCGCTCTTTTGGTAATCCAAACAAGGTTTTGGTTTGAATCTTGGCGATTTTCGTCATATCAACCCCAGCAAATAACGGCCCTTCTACTGTTACCAATCGGTCGTAAAGTATGCGGTCGGCATCTTTATCGTTCGCTGGCCTCGAACCGGAAAGTAACAGTGCCACTTGCTTTGCTAACTTAATCGCATCGGCCTGTTGGTCAGGTGTTGACGCTGCGGTGCGCCAGCGACCGAGTAAGGAGTTGGCAGGGATAATGTCAGGTGCGGTTGGCTTTGATGGCGCACCAGCTTTTTTTGCGGGCCCTCGAGAAAAGCTCCAGGTGTCAGCATTACCTTGCTTATCTGGGTGTGGGTTGGACGCTTGCACATTGGTCGAAACATCTTTACCCAGATCCCAGATTCTTTTTTGTGTTCCTTCTTCAGATATTGTAAGCCCTACTTCTGTCATATCGCAGAAGTGATTTGCATCACGCGGATCAACGGCAAGAACCAGAAGGTCACCTTTTGCAACCTTGATGGATTTGCCAGCCGGTTTTGAATCTTGGCCTAAGTCGAGAACCCCTTCCCCAATCAGTTGAGCATTATTGCCGCTTCGGTGTTCGAGCCACCAAGCGACGCCGTTGCCGCAATCGGGGTGTGAATGAGTTACGCGAGAGGCGACATTGACGGAGCCCTCGATTGGGCTTTTCCAAACGATGGCAACAAATTCATCGGGTGTTGGGTGAACCGCAACAGCCCATTCTGAAATACGGCCTGGAATTCGAACTGTTTTGTCAGATGCATTTGCCAGCACGACTGGCAATTCTGCGCCATTTTTAGTCCACCCATTTATTGAAGGGTGCTGCGCATTGGGAGGCAACTTATTGTCTAACAGCGTTAGCGGGGCAGCTATTCTGCTTATTGTTGGGGCAGTAGAAGTGGAATTCGATTTTTGGTGAGGGGGAATCGCCATCACTTTTATCCACTGCTGTAGAAAAGTTCCATTCAGTTCATATTTTTTAGCAACGGCATCGAGGTTTGCTTTGGGGTCGTTCGCAAGTTCCCAGACCGCGGTAAGATATCTTGCGCTGTTGGCAAAGGCACTTGCGTATTCGACTTCAAACGCTGGAGCGAAGGTGGCGTAATCGCGTAGCAGAAGTGGCGCTTTGCCCTTTGCTTCAAAACGCGGGCGATCCCAGATTATAGAACCTGGGCTTACAGTTTCTCGAGCTGCCAAATGCACCACCACTTCAGATTGCCCAGCAACCGGCTTGATTCCTAGTCGAATTGGAATTGATTTAACTACCGGTGGATCAAATGCGTATTGGCGAGAAAGGGTTTCTTCGTATTCCTTTCCAGTAGCAGTAGTAGCCCCCCAACCGGTGGTGCGGATGTAGTTGCCCACGCTTGAAGTTTTCCACAAGGCGGTTTGCCAAGCGGTTATATCTGCCACAAGGAAGGGAACATCTTTTTCGGTTGCGACACGCCACTTCGCCCGAATATCATCAAGCGGTTGCGAAGATGTCTTATCGTTAATTGTGCTCCATAATATTCCAAGATATTTTGCATTCAGATTTAACTTCTTTGCAACTTCTTCAACCTTGCTATTGGTGAGTTCTTCACGATGGCGAACGGTTGCGAGCAAATACGGTTGCAAAGGGAGTCCACCATTATTTGGAACAAAGGCATTGTAGAAGCCTCGTAATTTTGCAGTTCCTTCATCTGTCCAGTCACGGCGATTCTTCGATGCTGAAAAACGGAAACCCTCGGGGAGTAACACTGCATGATCTGCTATATCTTTTGCAGCGGTAAGGTATTTCGTAAATAGCGCAGGAGAAATATCAGTGAGAGATTCTGCAGCGTTGGTGAAGCCTTCGCCCGCAGCGCCATCTGCTGGGAATTCGCGAGTTGGTTTCAAATCTATGCTGGTAAGGTTGCGAATCGTTGCATCATATTCTGCATTACTAAGTCGGCGCAAAGGTACAAAGCCTAGGTCGCCCGATCGCGATTTCGCTTCGGAGTCAAGGAGGGTGCGCACCCACGCAAGAATTGCCTTGCGCTCTTCGGCACTAGGTTGCGGCTTGCCTTTTGGCGGCATTTCGCCTGTTTCGATTTGTTCAATCAGATGTTGCCAAGGCTTTAAGTCTTTTCGAATTGCTGTTAAGGAATCGAACCGCTCTAAATCAAGCTCGCCTTTTTGAATTTTAGTAGAGTGGCATTCGAGGCAGTATTTTTTAAGAAATGGGAGAGACTCTTTATTAAATTTACTTGTTATCGTATCTGATTCTATTCCTTGAACTGTAAAAATGTCGGAATGGATGAATGCCAAGCTGCTTATAAATAATAACAGGATTACAAAGTGTTTTAGTTTCATTTTGATCTCTATTGGAGCTAAATAATATTGCTGTTGCGCTTACTCGGCAGGTGAATTCTTTAACAATTGGAATTGTAATCGTTTTTATACTGTCAGGCAAGGGTTTTAGGCTAGTAAAACTAGGGCAGTTCAAGATGTTAAATCATGAACAGAGCATGTTGATTTGCAACCTTTAATAACAAGTTATATAGCTTAAACATTATGTACATCACTAAGCTATGTAGTATTTTTTACATAATTCTTAATTATCATCAATTCTAAAATAGGCGTAAAGCCATTGATAATTAAAAGAGTATTTGCATGTTTTGTAAAAGCATTTTTGTTTTTATTCGAAGGGAAAAAGCTTTAGGGCTATCGCAATGGTTTGCCGCTAATAGGTTTGCCATTGGTTTCTAAAATCTGAAAATGATGGATGCTTGCACTTTTAGGGTTTGTGTAAGTCCAAACAATTTTCTTGTCCCTGTTTACTTCAAAAAGTTTGGTTTCATTTGCTTTTGCATGATGAGATGTAATCACGGTATTTCCATTAGGGAGGCGATGGCCGCCACATGCATCATTTATCGGTTTTCCTGGTAAATCATCATTTGATAAAGACCATACAACTTTACCTTTTGGGTCGACTTCAATCACTAAATTACCCAAAGTGCAGTTAATCAAAGTGTTCCCATCAGGCAGCCGAATTGCAGTAAAAGGCCAATTCGGAGTTTTTACTTCCCAAACAATTTTTCCATCGGGGCTATATTCTCGGACAACTTTATCAAGGAGTTGGGGAATAAGATAATTTCCGTTAGGAAGTTTGCGGGCCATTCTGGTTTGTAAATGGTGGTCTTTTGTTTGAGCTTGAATGGGCATATCAACAAGTATTTTGCCTTCGCGAGAGATTTCTACCAGTCGCGGTTTTGGCCCTGCTTCAGTAAACATAATGTTACCGTTATCTAAAGGCATAACAGTATTAACTTCTGATTGGGTGCCTTTGAATTCGAAAACAGTTTTGTTTTCTTTAGTTATTTCCACAACTGCCCCGCCTGGATATTCCTTGCCTTTAGAAACCGCAAGTAAAACATTTCCATTTGGTAGCATCCAGCCATCCCGCGAAGATTTGGGTATTTGCCAAGATATTTTGCCATCACTGTTTGCAACGAAAGTATCGCCCCCAAAAGCAATGAAAGAATGGTTTATGTCTTCAGAGAACCCGTAATTAGCATTAAATAAAAATGTGATTATTGCTACAGGGATAAGAAATACAATGCGGAGTTTTGAGAATGTATAAGTCATAAAGAGTCCTTATTGCAAATTGGAAAAAACCTATAATTAACAACCATGGAATATAAGTATTACGCCATGAAATTGTTTCGTGCCCTGAAGCGGCCTTTCGACCAAATCCAATGACTTCATTGGAGTATATATGTGACTCAGATGGAATACTATTTTTCTTTAATTCTGCATATTTAAGAAAACTGTATAACGATAAATTTTAGTAGCTGAAGGATTAGTGAGTAAAATGATGATGCTATTTTTTAATTTGTTGCTTGCGGCAACTTAGATTTTGCCTAAATCCAATAAAAGTTGCAAGAATCCTACTGATTATAATATTGCTTTACCCTTAAGAATTAATCGAAAGTAAAATTTTTGATGCAAAAAATACTATTAAAGTGGAAGCCGATTAAGCAAAAAGGCATTCCATTACTTTGCCTCGATTAAGTTGGGAAGGGCGTTTTTGCCTATCAACTATTTCTGAAGCTGGTTCAATTCCAAGTGCATGGTAAACAGTAGCTCCAAGGTCATCAGGTGTAAAAGGAACGGTTACCGGATAAGCTGCAATTTTATCTGATTTTCCGATTACATTGCCCCCTTTAACCCCAGCGCCTGCAAACAAGGTGGTGTAACAAGCTGCCCAGTGATCTCGACCATTACCACTAATTTTTGGTGTTCGGCCAAATTCGCCGGTAACAATAACCAAGGTTTCTTCAAGTAGCCCGGTAGATTCTAGATCATCAAGCAGGCATGAAACCCCCCGATCAAGCGGGGGTAAAAGTTCGTTTTTCAGCCGGGTGAAATTGTTGCCATGGGTGTCCCAATTTTGAACCCGACCCATATTTGCTTGGACAACCGGAACCCCTGCTTGGGAAAGCCTTCTTGCTAAAAGTAAAGATTGGCCAAATGAGTGATTTCCGTATCTGGTTCTGCTGGCTAACGGTTCAAGATTTAAATCAAAAGCTTTGGCTATTTTGCCAGAAGCTAAAACTGAAAGCGCAAGTTCTTGTTGATGCGCAAGTCTCTTTGTGGAGGCGATAGATTCGAGATTTTTTTGCTGATCGTTTACTTGTTTTAATAATAGGTTTCGTTCATTTACCCTGTCGATAGCAATGCCTGGAAACAATGAAACATTATCGACTTTAAAATCAGGTTTTGCAGGGTCTTGGTTGATTTGCCAAGGATCGTGCCTAGGCCCAAGAAATCCAGCGTGCTGACCGGGCCAAGTTAACGGGCCTTCCAATAGGAAGGTCGGAAGGTTTATTCCGCTTGGTATGCCATCGGCACGGGGCCTGAGATAATCTAAAGCAGATCCAAAAGAAGGCCAATCATCTCGTGATGCAACTTTATCAAAAAAACCACCTGGTTGTTGATGCCCTGTAATTGTGTGATGGGTTGCCACAAGATGATTGTTTTCTTTGTGGGCCATACTTCGAACTAAAGCGTATTTATTCGCCCGCATCGCCAGCATTGGAAGATGTTCGGAAATTTGAATACCCGGAACATTGGTAGCGATAGGTTTAAATTCGCCTCGGATTTCCAATGGGGCTTCGGGCTTCATATCAAACATATCAATATGGCTGGAGGCACCGGTAAGAAAAACAAGAATGACAGATTTCGGTTTTTTAGCATTAGAAGAAGAAGCCAATCCCAGATTGCCCATGCCTAACCCAACCAATCCTGAGAATCCTACTTGAAGTAATTCCCTTCTTAGTATGCCTGTAGAATGCTTATGTTGAAGGTTTTGATTGATCAAGGTGTGACTCACAACTAGGAATGTTAACTACTTAAAGAATAAGCTTTTATCGGCATTTCAGGAAGACTTTTATTCAAAAAACAGACAAGAATTAATTTCCGAATTGATTTGATGGCATTAAACTCAGATTAATCAGCGATTCTAAGCCCAAATTTGTTTAATTCTTGTATAACTTGATCAGTCTTTAATAATTTCAAGAAAGAGTCGATTTCTGGGCGTTTTATTCTGTTTTTAGGGATTACAAAATCATATCGCTCTTCAGTAATAGGAATAAAACCTAGATTAGAATTTCCAATTGCAGAATGTATTGCAACCCCCCAATCAGAACGCTTTTGAAGAATCGATGCTACCACCGCAGTATGCGATTTTACTTCCGCAAGGTATCCATTAGGGCGCGCATCCTTTAGCAAGCGATCTATATGAATTCTAGTTCCACTGCCTCGATTTCGGTTTACCATTATTACGCCTGATAGGTAAGAAGCTGCATAAATGGCTGCTGATAAATCTTTCCCTGCAAATCTTTGGTCATCCGACCTAAATACCAGCCCTTGCATTCGCCCGTAACCTGGGATGAATTCAATTTCATCATTAAGAAAAGGCTTGTTATAACTGTTGGTTATATCATCAAGCAAATGGATACCGGCAATATCGCATTCATTTCTTTTTGCCGCTTCCAATCCCCCGGTGCTTCCAATCGAGAGAAATTTAGCAGTGATTCCAATATCTCTGAGTTTGCCTATTAAATAATCCAATCCGATGCAATGACTTCCAATGATAACTAAATTTGCAGGTTCGATTTCATTTCCAATCAGATGGACATCGACAACCTCATCTGCCTCAAGGTATTCATTTTTTCTTGGTATAACGATAAATCCATCAGCTTTGGCAAAAGCAGTAACAGAGCCAGATCCTTTTCCCATGGGGTAGGCAGAATATTGAGCATCAAGAATCATAGGATGTTGATCTTTTGGATTATTTTGAACCAATCCGACTAGAAGAAATTCTGTTCTACCGCGTTCAGAATTAACCCTGAAAGGAAGAGTTGCCTTAATTGTGTTTTTGTTTTTAGTGAATTTTCCAGCCATGCATTTTAAAACAGGAGCCACGAATTCTTGAAAAGTAAATATTGCGGATGTTGGGAAACCCGGAAGTACCACAACCGGAATTTTTCTATCCTGATGGTTTACAACGGCAAGACATAAAGGTTTACCGGGTTTCAACGCTATGCCATGTGCAACGATTCCAGGTTTTCCTAATTCAGCGACAACTTTATAGGAAAGGTCGCCTCCCCCTTTTGAAGTTCCTCCTGATAGAAGTATTGCATCGTATTTGAGGCAAGCATCGAGGGTGGTTTTTAAATTTTCTAAGTTATCTTTAATAATGCCCATAAAGGCGACTTCACAGCCTAATTCGCGTACAGCATCAGCAAGTACGGTACTGTTGCTATCGTAAACGCATCCAAGAGGCAAGATTTTACCGGGAGCAATAATTTCATCACCTGTTGAAAAAATCGCAACAATTGGTTTTCGTACAACCATAACTAGGTTTATTCCAAGCGCTGCAAGAACTCCGGTTTCCCGAGATGATAAAACATCGCCTTTTCGTAAAATAATTTCACCCTTGCTGATATCAGTACCTGCAAAACTGATGTTGGTTCCAGGCGAAATTGCCCTGTTTATTAATAATGATTCATTTTTAAAATCAGTATGTTCAATCATTACAACTGCGTTTGCGCCCCTAGGCAACATTCCCCCAGTTGCTATTGGTAACGCCCAATTGCTTTCAATTATTGTTTTGGGTTGAAAGCCCGTTACGATATTTTCATTTCCTATTTTTAATAACTTGAGAGAATTTTCAGAAGCTCCAAAAGTAGCTTCTGCTTTTAATGCAAAACCATCTACATTTGATCGATCAAAACCTGGCACATCAATCGGTGCTTGAATATCAATGGAAAGAACCCTACCCAAAACTTGCTCAAGTGGTATTATTTCGCTTTCAAGTGCAAACATATTTAATTCTGCTTGAAATAGTTTTTCAGCAAGATCACGGTCAATAACATTTAAGAATTGCGTTTGATTGATTGAATTATTCATATTTTTAGTCATAGAGATAAATTTTTACATTAGCCCCAGAAGGGTATCCTTCACATTCACCTGGAACTAATAAAAAGCCATCCGCAATCGTTGTTGTACTTAACAAAGATGCCCCACTGATCGCAAGGGGTTCTACACATTCATTATTGATTTTTACACGCACATAATCCATTCTGCCCACCATGGATGAAATTTTTGAAGAAAGTGGAAGAGTTACTGATTTATAAGGTAATTCGTAATTAATGCCAGCACATTTTCGAATGGCCCTGCTTGCAAAAAGATCATAGGAACAAAGGCAGGAAACAGGATTACCTGGAATTAAAAATATTGGTTTACCATTTATTATACCCATTCCAGAAGGGCTTGCGGGCCTTAGGGCCACGCCATGAATTAACATCTCTCCTAGTTCTTTTACAAGCGAAGGCGCATGATCCTCTTGACCAACAGAACTTCCCCCACTGATCAAGATAAAATCTGCATTAGATTTACAAAGCGCATTCCGGATTAATTCTCGGCGGTCTTCAAGGAAAATAATGTTTGGATGAATTTGGATATCTCTAAAAACCAAAGCATCCAGCATGACTGAATTGGAATCAACAATTTTATATCCTTCAGGCATAGAACCAGGCTTAAGTAATTCATCACCTGTAATAAAAACATCAATAATGGGTTTTTTAATTACAGGAAGAGTTGATATTCCGATGGAAGATAAAATTCCGATATCTTGGGGCCGAAGCTTTCTACCTGCGCATAAAATTTCTTGCCCAATTTCAACATCCTCGCCTATTTTTCCAACATTTTTTCCCGGGGGAATGGATTCAGCAACTTTCAAATAGCTGTTTTCTTCTGATGCAAGTTCGGCAGGAATTACGGAATCAGCACCTTCGGGAATGGGCGCCCCAGTCATTATTCGGACTGCTGTTTGAGTTGTAACGCAACCCTCAAAAGGTTTACCAGGCAATGACAGTCCAAGAACCTTGAATTCAATTGGAGAATAAGTTGAAGCTCCAAAGGTTTCTTCACCACGAATTGCATAACCATCCATTGCCGATCGATCATAATTGGGAACTTTAACTTGAGACTTGATTGATGATGCAAGAACCCTGCCTGCCGCCTTATTTAAACTTACAAGCTCGATACCTGGTAATGGGGAAATTTTTTCATCAATAATATTAAAGAAATCAGCCACATCTTTTTTTTCTTTGAAGCCCTTCATTCGAATATCAGCATTTCTTTTTATGTTTTTGTATTCCTTTTCTTGCATTAAACTAAATCCTTAGTAGTAACTTAATTGCTTAAATTTTAATTTAATATTATTATACTAAATGAGTTAGGGATTTATTCATCATGAATCACCCAGAAAGATTGATTATTGAAAGTCTTATAAAACAATCTGGCTATTGGCTCTCGAAGCCGTTTAATATTTTTGACAGGTTCTCGAGGCCTTGTTTACCCTTACAACCTTGTATTGCTGGTTTTTTTCGGGACTCTTGCAGGAATAGCCATTTCTCAATTAAAATTATCATTTGGAATTCCAGGTCATGCGGTTATTAAAATCATGATCCCAATGGCGATTGGGTTATCGCTTGCGCCTGCAAGATCCGCTGGTGCAAACATGGGTATTTCTGGATTGGTTACTGCATTTATTTGCCAAATACTCACTAAAAGTGCAGACTCTGGAACAGGGACTTATACCAACCTTGTATGTATTGGTGTTCTTAGTGGATTTAACTTTATATTTTGCAAATACAAGGATTGAAATTGTATTCAGGTTTAATTGCGAACATAATTGCGCTTTATGTAAGAAGTGGTTTTAAATCTTTTTTTTAAATTAATATAATTGAAATTAACACTTGGTTTCAAACTGCTGCCTTTACTTATCCAATCTGCGGTATACTTGCAGGGCTTATTTGTGCACTAGTTGCATTTAAATTCAGAAAGCCAACTTCCAATTAAGTAAATATTAGGAAATACTAATCACAGCGTTGGAAACAAAATCCAACATTTTATTTGGACATTTATCACCAAGCGTATTTTCGACTCCGGATGCAACATCAACGCCAAAGGGTTTTGTCGTGTGAATAGCTGTTGCTATATTTAGAGGAGTTAACCCGCCTGCAAGAATCCAGGGGGTGTTGAATTTTAATTTCGATATCAAATCCCAGGGTCCAGGAATCCCGGTTCCGCCAAACATCCCTTTTATTTTTGTATCTACTAAAATCGCTGAAGGCAGAATTTTTTGATTTGAAATCGCATCAAGTTTATTCTGGACCAAGTCTAAGGTCATTGTTTCATCAATGGATAAAGTTGCGATCCATGATTTGTTTTTTAGGATATCTAATTCTGGAAAAGACCCATGAAATTGATAGTAATCAATTTTTGGTATGTTTTTAAGTACTTCCTCAATCTGAGTTGAATTTGCATTTGCAAAAACAGCAACCAGAGATACCAGTGGAGGAATAGATTTGGTTATTTCTAAAGCGGTATTGATGGAAATACATCGAATTGAATTAGGGAAAAAATTAAGTCCAATGGCATCACACCCAGCGTCAACTGCGGCTAAAGCGTCTTTGATCGATTTAATTCCGCAAATTTTAACTCGGACTCTTTTAATAATCTAACCCTTAATAATGCGAAAATCGATCAAATATTATTAAGCCGATTTCCTTCTGGTTTCTCCAATTCCCGCTTCAAGGTACCAAGTTGGTGGAACAGGTCTACGATTTAGTTCTTCGGCAAAGTTCCAAAAGCAAACACACGGTTCGCCCGGTTTCCACGAAAAGAAGGCTTTACGATTGTTAACCAGAGTAGGAAACCCAATTAGTCCTAATTCCGGAACCAGAGGTTCTACTCCAATATTCTTGATTTCAATTAATGTATTTTCAAGAGTCAATTCAGTTACAAAAAGTTCATCTGTGACTTCGTAACATTTTCGTCTTTCTTTCCAATTGAGTCTGTTTTTTTTCTTTTCGTAAAAGTTCTTTTCAGTTCGCAATATACGAACCCTAGAAGAAACACATTTTAAGTCTTCTGCAACTCTGCTTGCTAAAGGAAGCATGGATTCAGCAGTTTCTAAAGTCATAATGTCCATGAACATTTTCCTAAAGCTAGGAGTCAATAATAATAATTCACATTACTAAAGATTCAATCGGAATAAGCGAGATTCGACCTAAACTTATTAAGGTAAATTACTTCAGAGAATCATTTAAATAATGTGAGAATTGAATACTGTTAACAATTATGCCGATAACTCAAAATTGCAAACTGGGTAAACAATTACGATTGTGATGAAGAATCATTATTCTTTCCATTGAACAAAGCCTTCCAAGGCAAAGAATTCGGGAAGGCCAAGTTGATCAAATATCCTTGCAGTTCCAAGGTTTCGATCTTCTGCTCGTTGCCAGAACTCTCTACGGTCTGAATTCCCCGGGAACATTGCTCGATCTTTTTGGGATTGATGGCGAAATATTGCCATTTTCTTTCTTTCAAGTTCTTCCGGGCCTAAAGGAACAACTCTTTCAAGGTCTTGAGGTTCCCATTCTTCCCATGCTCCACGATAGAGCCAGATGTCTGATTTATCACCTTTGATTCTTGCTCTTCTAACTGCTTCAAAAATTGCTTCTGCACAAACTCTGTGTGTGCCGTGTGGGTCAGAAAGTTCGCCTGCAACATAAATTTGAAAAGGATTCAATTTCACAATTAGATTTTGAATGTCATCAATATCTGCAGGGTGAATAGGTGCCTTTGCAATGGTACCTGTGCGATAAAAGCGCAAGTTCATGAATTCCAATTGTTCTGGTGGAATACCGCATGCAAGTGCCGCAGCCCTAGCTTCCGTTTCCCGAATCAGTGATTTTATTTTCAATAAATCATCTGAATCAGATTGTCCGGGAGATTTTTTGTCGAGGAAGTTTCTTACTCTTTCCTTCACTTGGTGAGTTTGTTTTTCATCAATTTTGAAAAGACTATTAAAAGCAGCAGCATAATCGGTAAAACGCCATGCATCATGATCAAATACTGCAATGTTTCCACTGGTCATGTAAGCTACAAAAACCTTATGCCCTTGTTCAACCAGACGAATTAGGGTTCCCCCCATGCTAATTACATCGTCATCCGGATGAGGGCTGAAAACTAGAATAGTTTTTTTAGAAGGCCCGGCTGGCTCATTGCAAATGGTATCCATTAATTGCTTGAAGACCTTTAAGCCCAAAACACTAGCTGGCCCATGTTCCCTTAACAGTTCATAAAGTTCATGTTCGCGAAAATCATCATCGGATAGTTTGAGCAAACCTTTACCCGTCTTTAAACTTAATTCAATCACAGCTTTTCGGATTAAAGTATCATTCCATGAAACAGGCCCAACAGCCCATGGCCGATCGATCGCGGAAAGGCTTTTGGAAGCAGCTTTATCCAAGATATAAGTTGCATCCTGATGCTCTTGAAGAAAACTAGCAGTTACATTTTCAGAAACAGGCCCTTCTAAAGCTTTCGCAACAATGGGAGCTTTGTGTTCACCATAGGCCATCAAAATTACCTTGCGGGCATCCATGATGGTGCCAACACCCATGGTGAGGGCTCTTAGGGGCACATTTTCTTCCCCAAAAAAAGCCTGAGCAGCATCTCGGCGGGTAACCGCATCTAAAGTGGCAAGTCTAGTTCGACTATGGCGTGTGGAACCCGGCTCATTAAAACCCATGTGTCCGGTTCTACCAATGCCAAGGAGCTGTAAGTCCAAACCGCCTGCTTGTCTTATTTTTTTCTCATAATTAATGCAGAATTCTTCAATCCGATCAAAAGCAAGAGTCCCATCCGGAATATTAATTTGATTACCTGGGATGTTTACATGATCAAAAAAAGTTTCATGCATCCATCTTCGGTAGCTTTGGGGATGGGTGGAATCTAAAGGGTAGTATTCATCAAGATTAAATGTAATGACCTTGGAAAAATCGAGCCCATCTATTTTATGCATGCGAATCAGTTCGCGGTATAAACCAACTGGAGTTGAACCCGTTGGCAGCCCCAAAACGGTAAATTTGCCCTGAACCAGATTCTGTTTTATAAGCTCTTCAATCTGAAGTGCAATATGCCTTGCAGCGAGGTTGCTATTTGAAAAAACTAGGGTTGGGACTTTGGTGCGCGGAATGTAGTGTGATGCCATAGTTTTTCCAGACATAACCAATTACATGGTGATTAATAATTCTTATCTATTTAACAGTAGTTTATCATATGATGCCATAGATAAGACTTATAAAAATATTGTTCTGTTTTTCTGAGATAAACACCAAAAATTGGTTGGGGGGCCTAGTGCCATGTTCATATTTTTAAATGGTGCAAAGCAAAATGTACGCGATTTGGTCACCGTGGATGCGTTGCTTATGCAACTGAAATTGGAAAGCCGAAAAGTTGCAGTCGAATTAAATAAAAAGGTAATTCCGCTTAAAGATCATAGTTATACCCCAATTAATGAGGGCGATTATGTGGAAGTTGTGACATTAGTAGGGGGAGGAAGTGACGAGATGGATACGCCGTTAAAAATTGGGAACTTTGAGTTTAAAAGCAGGCTTATTACAGGCACCGGAAAATACTCAACCCTAGAGCAAATGAAATATTGCTTGGATTTAAGTGATTGTGAGGCAACGACGGTCGCAGTTCGAAGGGAAAGGCTGGTTGATAAGCAAGGCCGTAGTATTCTAGATTTTCTTGATTTAAAAAAACTGGTAATTTTGCCTAATACTGCGGGGTGTTATTCTGCTGAAGATGCGGTAAGACACGCGCGATTAGGTCGGGAATTGCTGAGAAATCTTGAAAATCCAGGTTCAGAATGGGTAAAATTAGAGTGCCTAGGTGACCCTAAAACTTTGCTACCTGACCCCTTTGAAACCCTGAAGGCGACTGAAATTCTTGTTAATGACGGTTTTCAGGTTCTTGTTTACACGAGTGATGACCCAATATTAGCTCGAAATTTGCAAAAAGCCGGCGCAACTAGCGTAATGCCTGCGGGTAGCCCCATAGGCAGTGGGCAGGGTATTCTAAATCCAAATAATATTCGAATTATTTTGGAGTTTTTGAAAGGGGAAAACCCAGATTACCCGGTTATTGTTGATGCAGGGGTCGGTTCTGCAAGCGATGTGGCCAAGGCAATGGAGTTGGGTTGTGATGGTGTCTTGCTAAATACAGCAATTTCAGGAGCCAAATTTCCAGAAAAAATGGCTTTGGCGATGCGCTGGGCCTGTATAGCTGGTAGATTGTCTTATCTTGCAGGAAGAATTCCAAAAAAGCTGTACGCACAAGCTTCAAGTCCTTCAGAGGGGCTTATTTTCTAGCAAATTGTTTATATATTAGTTAAATAGCAAGGATTACCCTAAATTCGGAGGCTTGAGTTTCATGGTCGAGAGAAGAATCGAACTGGATCGCAGATACCAAAAAAAGAAAAAGATGAATAAGCTGAAGAAAAAGCTTGCCATGGCTAAAGATAATCGTGAAAAGGAAGTAATTGTTAACAAAATCAAGGTTATCAGCCCTTGGTGGACTGAACCTACTAAATAAGTACTTTATCAACTGGTAAAATGAACCGCACCCGGATATATTTCCGGGTGTTTTCATTTATATTTTGGCTTTGATTGGAGAATCTATAATGGCAATGGAATGTGTTGCAACAGCTAGGAAAGCTGAATCCATAGGCAAGAAGTTTATCATCAAAGGGTGGGTTAGAACTCGTCGAGATTCAAAGGGTGGTTTTAGTTTTCTCGAAATTAATGACGGCTCGAGTTTTGGCAATTTGCAAGTAATCGCCAATAACACTTTGGAAAACTATCAAACGGACATTCTGAAAATAGGTACGGGCTGCAGTGTGGTAATTGAAGGCCTAATCAAAGGCTCTCCCGCAAAAGGCCAGGAAACAGAGCTGGTTGCAGATTCCATCCAAGTTGTTGGGTGGGCCGACCCAAATACCTACCCTATGCAGAAAAAAGGGCACACCTTTGAGTATCTAAGAACTCAAGCCCACCTCAGGCCAAGAACAAATACCTTCGGAGCTGTTGCCCGGGTTCGCAATCAGATTTCTAAATCAATTCATGATTTTTTTCAGGAACAAGGCTTTCTTTATATCAACACCCCCATAATTACTCCAAGTGATTGTGAAGGGGCAGGGCATATGTTCAGGGTGACAACTTTGGATTTTCTTAACCCCAAAACAATAGCCAAGGCTGAAGATGATTTCTTTGGAAAGCCAGTGTTTCTTACGGTGAGTGGGCAACTCGAAGGGGAAACATACGCTTGCGCCCTAGGCAAAATTTACACCTTTGGCCCTACTTTCAGGGCCGAAAACTCTAATACCTCGAGGCACCTTGCAGAGTTTTGGATGGTCGAACCTGAAGTCGCTTTTAATGATCTAATTCAGAACATGGATCTCGCTGAATCTTTTATCAAAAGAATTATCCGTGATGCATTAAGCCTATGTGGCGAAGACATGCAGTTTTTTGAAGAACGCATCGAAAAAGGACTGATCCAAAATCTCGAATTAGTTCTCAATAAAGATTTCAAACGAATCTCTTACACTGAGGCTGTAGAAATTCTTAAAAATAGTGGCGAAACTTTCGAATTTGAAGTGGCTTGGGGCAAAGACTTACAATCCGAACACGAACGATATCTTGCAGAAAAACACTTCAACGGTCCTGTCATTCTTTATGATTATCCCAAGGAAATTAAAGCTTTTTATATGCGGCTGAATGATGATGGCAGAACTGTAAGGGCCATGGATGTATTAGTACCCAGAATCGGGGAAATCATAGGGGGAAGCCAACGAGAAGAAAGACTGGAATTGCTGGAAGCTAGAATGCAAGGCGCCGGTTTAAACCCTCAAGATTATTGGTGGTACTTGGATTTGAGAAGGTTTGGTGGCGTACCCCATGCTGGTTTTGGATTAGGATTAGAACGGTGCGTGCAATTTATCACAGGTATGGCAAACATCAGAGATGTTATCCCTTACCCCCGAACACCAGGAAATGCAGAGTTCTAAGGCTTAATTAAAAAACTTATAGCGAACAATGCAATAAAGAGCATTAAATCCATCTTTAAGCCCAATTTTTTTGCCTTCTTCGTAGGTTCGTCCATCGTAACTGACAGGAACTTCAAAAACACGCCATGCAGGTTTCTTTTTCTTGGCAATTTTGGCTGTGAATTCCGGTTCAAACCCAAACCGATTCGATTTAAGATCTATGCCTTCCAAGACTTCTTTTTTAAACACTTTATAGCATGTTTCCATGTCGGTGAGATTAAGATTGGTAAGCATATTTGAAAGTACGGTAAGGATTTTGTTGGTCACCATGTGCCAAAAATAGAGCACACGGTGTTTTTCGCCTATAAAGCGAGAGCCAAATACAACATCAGCTTTATTTTCAATAATAGGTTGCAGCAAGGAAGGATAATCGTCAGGATCATATTCTAAATCTGCATCTTGGATGATAATTACATTTCCGGTGCAAAGTTTGAATCCATCCCTGAGGGCGGCACCTTTTCCTTGGTTAATTTCCTTGTAAAGGATTTTTGTGTTTTCATCTGCAAATTGTTGCAGCATCTCCCTTGTGCCATCGGTACTAAGATCATCAACCAGAATTATTTCTTTCGGGATGGGGACCATCCTGACTCTGCGTAAGACCTCGGCAATCCAGCGTTTTTCGTTAAACACAGGAATGACAACAGAAAGCTTAAAGTTTTCAGGTATCTTGTAAAGGCCCATAGCCCTGCAATTATTCAAACCAACCAAGTCTGCCAGCTTTTCTATTTTGGCATTGTGTGCTTGAACATCTTGCCCAAACGATGAAATGTTTTCTCTGCCCTGATCCATTAATAAATCCTTCCAGTTATGTACATAACCTTTTATCGGTAATAAGGTTGGTTTTGGTCAAGCTCAAAGGTCTTATTTCGTGCTGGCATTGACACAGAATTGGCAAAATCTTAAAGATACTAAATAGTAGATAAACATGACTGCTCTAGCATGGATGCTAGTTGATACAGTCTTTAAATCCCAGGGAGGGGAATCAAGAAAATGGCTGATACAAATCAAATGGGTGTTCCTTTGTGCGACTTACAGGCACAATACAAAACTATTAAACCTGAACTAGAAGCTGCCGCCTTGAGGGTGTTGGCATCTGGGCAAGCAATACTTGGGCCCGAAGTTACAAAATTTGAAGAATCGGTAGCAAAGTTTTGTGGCAGCAACTATGGTATCAGCTGTAATTCTGGTAGCGATGCCCTATTGCTTGCTTTATGTGCTGCAGACATTGGGCCAGGCGATGAGGTTATAATCCCGCCTTTTACTTTCTTTGCAACTGCTGGCGCTATTTGCAGAACAGGCGCTAAACCAGTATTTGCTGATATTGATCACACCACTTTTAATATTGATCCCTTGCAAATTGAAAAAAAAATAACCCCGCGAACCAAGGCGATCATGCCTGTTCACCTTTTTGGCCAATGTGCTGACATGGAACAGATTTGGAGGATTGCTGAAAGGCATAATTTGCTGGTAATTGAAGATTCAGCCCAGTCGCTTGGGGCTGAGTACCAAGGCAAAAGGACTGGTAGTTTAGCTGCACTTGCTTGCATGAGTTTCTACCCAACGAAAAATCTTGGCGCCTTTGGTGAAGGTGGCATGGTGATTACTAATGATGCAGAGTGGGCAAACAAAATGAATTGCCTCCGAGTTCATGGCATGGAGCCCAAGTACTATCACAAGTACATCGGTTGGAATGCTAGAATGGATGCCATTCAAGCGGCATTTTGTAATGTGAAGATGAATTATCTCGAGCAATGGCTTAAAAATCGCCAAGCTGCTGCAGCCAGATACGATTCTATTATTGATGAAGAACACTTGGGAAGCTTTTTGAAAAAGCCCACCCGCAAGCCGAATCGCAATCATACCTTCAATCAATATGTGGTAAGGGTTGGTGGGGGAGAGAGGGACGCTTTAGTACAATACTTGCGTTCTGAAAAAATTGGCTGCGAAATATATTACCCCCTACCTTTACATCTCCAAGAATGCCTTCAGTTCCTTGGCCATGCAAAAGGGGATTTTCCTACCAGCGAAACGGCATGTAGTGAAGTGATGGCGTTGCCGATGTTTCCTGAGATTACTGTAGAGCAACAAAAGTTGGTCATTAGTACCTGCGCCTCTTTCCTTAGGCAAAAAGTGCGAAAAGTTGCTTGATTTATTTTTTCAATAATTCAAGCACTGCATACACCGTTGCATTGATGCCTGTCTCTAATGAAGCAGGCATTTCGGGATGATAATACTCGGAATGCAAGGACGGCAAAGAGGCATTTTTGGTAATTAATGATGCCTCATATTTTTTCTTGGGCACGGTGCCTAAAAATAACATGCATGAAGGAACTCCTGCCCGTCCATATCTGCTGAAATCTTCGCCCCACATCACTGCCACGCTCGTAGAGACAGCGTCTTTTCCTAATTTATCTTCCCAAACTTTTCGCAACCTCTGGGTTAAGGGTATATCGTTAGACAAAGAAGGAGTGTATTCATTACTTCGAATTAGAATTTCGGGGTCAGGGGCATTTGCCCCAATTGCTGCGGCCTTGGTCAATCGTTCAATGCCTGCCAATACCTGCTTTCGGACATCATCTTTAAGTGTTCTTACTGTTATTTGAAGTCTAACTTCACTTGGAATAATATTGTGTTTTGTGCCACCATGAATTGACCCTACGGTAACCACTGCAGGATCAAGCGGATTAACTTCTCTGCTAACCACGGTCTGCAAATCAAGAATAATTCTTGCAGCAAGAACAATGGGATCAATTGTAGTATGAGGGGCTGCACCATGCCCACCTTTACCTTTGACAATAATATCAATCGAATCAACATTGGCACATGCAATGCCTTCGCAAACAGCAATGGTTCCTGCAGGCCTTGCAGCATCGCAATGCAAAGCGATGCAGAAATCTGGCTTGGGGAAATCCCTGAATAACCCATCATCAAGCATCGCCTTAGCGCCCGCACCAATTTCTTCTGCAGGTTGAGCAATAAAAACCAAGGTGCCTGACCAATTGTTTTTTGTGGATATTAAAATTCTGGCAGTTCCCACCCAGTTTGTCATGTGCAAATCATGGCCACATGCATGCATTATGCCTGTATCCAATCCTTTGTCATTTCGGGCGACAGTTTTACTTGCATAGGGCAATTTGGTGTTTTCGAGTATAGGCAAAGCATCCATGTCGGTACGAACCAAAACGGTTGGTCCTTTTCCATTATAAAAAACACCAACAACGCCTGTCCTTCCAATTTTTTCTTTAACTTCAAAACCAAGTTTTTTTAATTCTGAAGAGAGAACCGAAGCAGTCTTAAATTCCTGAAACGATAATTCAGGGTTTGCATGAAGATATTCATAAAACTTCATTAGTTCTGGTGTATGCCTTGCGGTGAGGTCCTTGGGAAATTCCTGACTGGATGAAGAGGAGGTGTAAAACATCTGGACAAGAATAAAAACAAAAAACAAATGTTTGAACATGAACATGAGAGGTTTCCTCGGGAATACTTTGATGAATCGAACCTTTTTATTGTTTTATATCGGATTTAACTTTACAGTTAGGGAAATTAGCTATAATTCCAATTGTGGTTTTGGTTACCTTAAGGAAGGGGACGGTCATGCAGTTCAGAACAATTCCGCTTGCCCAAAGGCAAGATATATTTTTAAAACTTGTTACTTTGCAGGATGCGAAAAGCAAAGGTATCCGCGAATCTAAAAAGATGATCATCGAGCAGTTTCAAATCGATGATGCAACCCTTGAAAAAATCACTGAAGAAGGAATGGATCGAAATTGGCCACCTTTATCAGAGAACGAGGAAGATAACCAGATTGCAGAACCAGATATCGAGGTTGATTTGGTAGAATCAAGCACTTCATCTGATGAAGTGCTTGAAACCAGCGAACCTTCCAATGAAATAATACCTACTCCCGAAGCGTAATCCTAAGTCCGGTTCATTAAATCAGTAAGATATTAAAAAAGGCCCCTGTATTATGGGGCCTTTTACTTTTAGCTGTTCCTAAGGTTTGATTTGCTCTAATAGGAACGTGCCCTTCTTGTTCGAAGTAATAATATCCAATTTGCCATCACCGTTGATATCAGCAATAGTAAATTGAGTTCCAATCCCCGAATCATTATCTAAAACAACAGGACTGAAAGTGATAATACCTTCCGAACTTTTGCTGCCTTTAAGCATATAAACATAAGCTGGTAAACTTGAACCAGGCTCACTTTTTCCGTGCGAATACCATCTTTTGCCTGTGACCATATCTTTTACACCATCGCCATCTAAATCAACAAAATGCATGGCATGTGTTTCAGAAACTAACTCGGGAAATAAAACCCGGGTATTGAAGGTTGGTTCCTTGGCGTTATCTTTAATCTGTTTATGCCACCAAATACCGTATTTATGGGCAGAACTGGAAAGTACATCAATTAATCCGTCGCCGTCCAAATCGATGGCATGCATATCTGCAGAAGAATCACCAATCTTAGCTGCATGAAATACCCATGGGGTTCCTTCATACTTGGCTGGTTGTTCCCACCAACCCCCCGTACAAATAACATCCATTCTGCCATCTTTGTTGATATCCCCGATCCCAAGTCCATGTGCATATTTAAAAGTTCCTGGGATTTCATTCCCTTTAGAACTTGGCAAGCTTATGGGGTTCATGGTCCAAGTTTTAGTTGGATCGTCCGTATTAGGGGTAAAGAAAGCCATTTGCCCCATATTCTCTTGTTTTGGGGGTTGAGTTCCCATTAAAAGAACTTTTTTTCCGTTGCCTAGCAAGTTAACATAAAGAGGGGTTTCATTGCATGCGCTTGACCAAATTTCGTGCTGTTTCCAATGCCCATCTTTTCCCTTGGGATTTTCAAACCAATGACAAGGCGCACCAGGAAAACCAATGACGATTAAATCTGGGTAACCATCTTTGTTAATATCATCAGCCCAGCAAGCGAAAGATTGGCTATATCCTTTAAGGCCATCCCCGTAATTTCCAGGTTTTCGAATTTCATGCATTTTCCAGTTCGGGGCTTCATACCAAGCTTCACCGTTTAGAATGTCCATCTTTCCATCTTGGTTAACATCTGCCACTGCAACCCCTTCAGACCGGAAAACCGTGTCGATAGTGGTTTTTTTCCAGTTTGGGGATGGAGGCAAAGGATTAATAGGGTCGGCATTAAGAGTAAATGTTAGAACGGGAAGAAAAATAAAAGATAAAAACATAGCAAACTTACTCCAAGAGGTAGGATATCTTACCAAATTCAACTAATTAGGTAATTAAGACACTTGCCTAATATAATTGATAAATGAATATTTGCGAAAACAAAAATGTATTCAAGTTACAAATTAATTGCACATAGATTGGTATCGATTTTACCGGAACGGAAATAATGTTTCAAACCATTTTTCTTAACATCTTTTTCACAAAGAACTTAATTTTTACTAAACTTTTATTAGGGAAGCCACTTGGTTCGCTTTACAATTAATCAAGTTGGTACGAAGTTATTTAAAGGAAAACAAACATGAGCAAAAAGATGTTGGATCTGGTTCTTCCCCGAATTGCAAGGGTGCTTAGTCGCCAGTTAAAAAGTTATCGCGCAGGTACTATTGATGATGCAACCTTCTCTGATAAATTTGATTCCATTCTTCAACAACAATGTGAGTGGCTTAACAAACAAGGTTTTCAAAGTGTTGATGCATCAATAACAGTGCATGCAGCTCTAATAGTATTAAGTTCCCCAGGATTGAAAGCTGAATCTAAGCGCCTAGATACACCACTTGAAGTGATCGAATTCAGGGCAATCTGCGAGTCTGCGAAAGATCTTGGCGAGACATTGGGGGTACCAACTTACGAAGTTGTTGAAAAACTCAGTAGCTTACTTGCGTTTCATATGAAATAACAAAATTACCTGTTAAGGGCTTTAAGTAATTCCTGGAGGTTTTTTCTATTTAGGGGAAGATTGTTGTTGTCTACATAATCGATATTAAGAGCCTCCCAGCCATCTTTGCTTGATGTATCAACTTTAATTATCGCATCACCAATATATTTTTTGTTTGAAACAACACCGAAGTATTCCATTTTTAAATTAATTTCTGATCTGTTTTCTTTATCTTTTACTTTCAAGATTTCATACTTAACCATTGTAATTTTTTGGGCTGTTGGGTGAACAGCTTTGATTACAGATTTGCCTAATTCAGCCATAAATGTTTTTTCTTCTGTATTTCTTTTCTTAAAAGAAGGAATATCATCGTTTACCCAACTTCGGACACTTGCCCCGGTCACTAAAAATACGAATCCTGCAAAAAAACCAAGAATAACCCAATTATTTTCCTTGCTTGACATTACGAATTCATCCTTAATAAGCTAGTTACCCAAATGAATAGGAACTTTTTTATGAGTAAGACTAAATTACATCTTCTATTAATATATTCGCTTATTTGGATAATTTATTCCACTAATTTAGTTCATGCCCAAAAAGTCCTACCAAAAACCACTCTTTTAGATGCAGGCGATTTAGGAGCAAAAATGGTTTCAGGTATAGGAACTTGGTTGGATATTAAAACATTAGAAAATCAAACATTACGCAATCAAAATTTTCTTGTGAATGCCAATAAAATTGCAGTAGATACAAAGTCCCGCGAGCAAAAAATACAAACTTTGAAAAAGATTTTAGGAATAATTAGTTGTCCTAAAGTAACAGAAGATTTTGAACTGCTGGAAACCCTAACAAAACCTGCTCTTATTTATGAAAACCAACAATACAAAATTTTAAAAATTCGCTGGCAGGTCGTTGAAGGGTTGCATGGCGAAGGCCTGTTAATTGAGCCTAAAGGAAAGCCACTTGCCCAAATTGTTGCAATTCCAACTCCGGATATTACGCCTGAGAGTTTCTGTGGACTTACTAATGATAAATCAGTTTCTATGGGGAAAATTCTTGCTGATTTAGGTTGCAGAGTAATTGTTCCAACGATTATTGATCGAAAACAAGGTTTTTCCAATAATCTAGAAATTTCAAGAAAAACTAACATTCCTAGGCGTGAATTTGTTTATCGAATGGCGTATGAGATGGGTTTTCAAATTAATGGGTTAGAAATTCTTAAAGTACTTCCCCTGATTAATTGGTTCTCCATCAAAGATCCCACAATTCCAATTGGTGTTGCAGGAAATGGTGATGGTGCATTTCAAGCATTGGTTTTAAGCTTTATAGATGAGCGTGTTAAAAGTTGCTGGATTGATGGCTATCACCTCAACCGAAATAAAGCATGGTCAGAACCACTTGATCGCAATATTTGGAATTATTTAAAATATTTTTCTGATGCAGAATTGATTTCGTTGAGCAAAGGTTCAGCTTTGATTTCAAGTTTTAGTTTCCCATTATACAAGGGGGCGGAAAAAATTGGAAACCTTAATCAAGCTGCTCCTGGTGTCTTGTCTTTACCTGCAAAAGGTTTGATTATCAAGGAAAATGAAAACATCCTTTCTTATTTAAAAGCAATGAATTCTGATAAAAAAGTACTGTTTGAAAATACTATGGTAAATTCATCACTTGCTGAATTGGGCGCCAAATTCATTTCAACTATATCAGATGTTAAGTTGCCAGGCATAAGCGAGATTCCATCAGTAAGTTTTGATTTTAATGCTGCTGCAGAAGAGCGCCAGCAAAGGCAATTCAAAGAATTGATTGCGTTTATTCAAAATGCATGGCGAAAGTCAGACAAGGTAAGGCAGGAATTAATTTCAAAACATGATTCGTCAACTGTTGAAAAATGGGTTAAAAGCTCCGAGTCGTTGCGAGATTATTTTTCAGAGGAAGTTATAGGTAAACTTCCTGCTGCAACTTTGAAGCCAAACCCAAGATCACGGGTTATTTATGAAAACAAAGATTTTACAGGGTATGAAATTGCATTGGATATCCATGAAAATGTATTTGCGTATGGAATATTGTTGATACCAATAAAAATGCAACCCGGAGAAAAACGCCCGGTGGTAGTTTGCCAGCATGGCCTTGAAGGGAAACCAACTGATGTTTGTGAACCAGATAAAAAAACTCCTTATTATAACTCGTTTGGTGCTGAATTAGCGAGAAAAGGTTACATCGTATTTGCTCCACAAAATCCATATTTGGGAAGAGATTTGTTTCGTGAGTTGCAAAGAAAGGCAAATCCTTTGGGCTTGAGTCTTTTTTCTTTCATTGTTCAACAACATCAAACCACCTTAGATTGGCTTAAGACTCTTCCGTTTGTTCAACCAGATAAGATAGGATTTTATGGACTTAGTTACGGTGGAAAAACAGCAATGCGCGTCCCCGCAATTTTAAAGGACTATTGTCTTTCAATTTGTTCGGGGGATTTCAACGAATGGGTGGGGAAAAATGTGCTTGTCGATTATCAAGGAAGCTACATGTGGACTTATGAATACGAGATGTATGAGTTTAATTTGGGGCAAACCTTTAATTATGCAGAAATGGCAATGTTGATTGCACCTCGGCCATTTATGGTTGAACGCGGGCATTCTGATGGTGTAGGAATAGATGAAATGGTTAGCTGGGAGTATGCAAAAGTAAGAAGGTTTTATGTTTTTTTGGGTATTCCAGAGAAAACTGAAATTGAATTTTTTAAAGGCGGGCACGAGATAAATAGCAAAGATACTTTTGAGTTTCTGAAAAAGCACCTCGGATGGCCAAAATCAGACTGATTTATATGCCTTGCCCTTATATATTAAATTTAATGTTTGATTCGGCCCGGTGATGAAACTGGCAGACATGCAGGTCTTAGAAGCCTGTCCCGCAAGGGGTGCGGGTTCAAATCCCGCCCGGGCCATTTTTTGCTTGTTTGGTTAACTGTGTGTTAATATGAATCTTAATCAATATTTTGATAAAAATCAGTTTCCTTTGTCGACAATTCCCGGATTGGCTTTGAATGAACAGTTTAACAAAGATGCCAATTCTTACGACTTTCTCGTTGAACAAAAAGAAAAGGGTATTCCTTTAACTGAAAGACAAACGGGGCTTTGGATCGAATTTGAAATCAAGATTCCACATTTGTTTAGATTAAGCACTGATTTTTGGGCCTCTAAGATTTACTAATCGCACCAAACGGTATCTTTTAAAATATTCTCGTTTTTGTGATTACAGGCATTTTGACAACTTTTATGACTAATCATGCTTTTACTTTGAATTTTCAATCGGCTCTACCTGTATTGATCACGGGGGTTTCTGGCGTTCCCGGCTTTAATTTTTTTGTTCATATGCGTCAAAAATATGGTGATTCCGTTATTGGAATTCGCCCTAAAGATACTTGGCGCATGCAAAGTGATGGAATTATCGGCATAAATCCTGATGATTATTTGAGGATGCTCGATCTTTTTAACAAATATAATTTTAAAACGGTTTTAAATGCTACGGGTAGTTGTGCCCTCAAGGCCTGCGAATTAAATCAAGAACTTGCTTATAAAACCAATGTTCTCAGTGCTCAAGTTATTGCCAAACTTGCCACGAAGTTTAATTCTAGGCTTGTACATATTTCTTCAGATCTTGTTTTTTCGGGTAACTCCGGGGAAGGAAATTACCTCGAAGATTCCCCCGTGGATCCTGTAACTATGTACGGAAAAACCATGGTGGAAGGGGAAAAAGCTATTTCTTCGATCAGTCCCAATGCAGCCATTCTTAGAATTTCACTACCCATGGGGCCTAGTTTTAGTGGCCATGCAGGCGCCATCGATTGGATTACATCCCGTTTTAAAAAGAATAAGCCAGCGACCCTTTATTATGATGAATTTCGGTCTCCGACCTATGTTGAAGACATGAATGATGTATTTGAACTATTTCTTGCGGAAAATTATAGCGGTATTTATCATTTTGGGGGGCCTAAAAACTTGTCGCTCTACCAAATTGGGCAGGTAATCAACAAAGCAGGCGGATTTGATCCAACCCTTTTGCAAGGTTGCCCCAGACACGATGCAGGCCCTATTCCTCCCCGTGCGGGAAATGTCACGATGATTAGTGAAAAGCTTACCAAAATACTTAGATTACAGCAGATCAAGCCTTGGCCTTTTAAATCACATCTCATTCCAGGTGATTTGCAATGGCATCATAAACGGGAACCTGAATTTGATTATTCAAAAACCTATTTGCATGAAAATCTATACAGGCATACACGGGAGGTTCCAAGCCCTTCGGAATATTTTCTTCAAGCCAAATACCGTGAAAATTACTAATTCAACAATCCTTTGACTTCTTCCCCTATTGGGTTTCCCTAGATTTCCTACAATTTACTTTGGGAGGACGAGTATGAAGGTGCTTCATTTTGACTGTTTCAGTGGCATCAGTGGAGATATGGTTTTAGGCGCCCTAGTTGATCTTGGTGTGCCTGAGGAAATTATTTGCATTGCCGTTGATTCTTTGAACATCAATGTAAAAGTCAACTTTGAAAAAATCCGTAAAAATGGTTTTGCAGTCACTTCGGCAATTGTCGATGCACCTCCCGAAAGCAAACACCGCTACCTTCATCAAATCGAAAAAATAGTTAATGACAGTAAGCTTGCACTTGAGGCGAAACACCTTGCCCTTAAAATCTTTAACAGGCTGGCTAATGCCGAAGCTCTTGCCCATGGGATATCTGTTGATAAAGTTCATTTTCATGAGGTTGGTGCTGCAGATAGTATTGCTGATATCGTTGCTGCTGCGGTGGGATTCTGTTGGCTTAAAATTGATAAATTTACTTCTAGATCTGTTCCTACCGGTCATGGCAGCGTTAAATGTGAACATGGAGTTATGCCAATTCCAACCCCAGGCACCACTGCTTTACTTGAAGGTGCCCCGGTCGCAAATGTAAACATAGCAAAAGAACTTACAACTCCAACTGGTGCTGCAATTCTAACTTCGGTAGTTACCGAATGGATGGAATCGCCCCATATGACAATTCAAAAGGTTGGATGCGGGGCAGGTACGATGGATTTTCAAACTCAGCCGAATATGTTGAGATTATTTTTGGGAAATGTAGCAGATAAAAATAGCCAAGATACTGTTTGGATTTTAGAAACCAACTTGGATGATATTAGTGCAGAACATGTAGCTTTTTGTACAGAATCACTAATGTCTGCAGGTGCATTGGATGTTTATACGGTTCCAATAACGATGAAAAAAGGGCGGTCTGGATTGATTTTAAGTGTCATTTGTGATGCGGAAATGATTGATGCCTTGCAAATGATTGTATTTCGTGAAACAGCAACGATGGGAATAAGAAAATATCAGGTAGATCGAGCCAAACTCCAGAGGGAATCAGTTGTGGTTCAAACGAAGTATGGACCCGTGGCAGCAAAAAAAGGTTGGATAGAAAATAAATTGCATGTTATTACACCTGAATATGAAGATTGCGCTCGGGTTGCTCGAACCCTTAATATACCTCTTCGAGAAGTTTACGCAGAAGTTATAAGGAATGCCCCTGTTTAAAAAGTTCCAGTAAGTAAGAAAGAAAGTTCAATGCCAAGCAGTAATGAAATTCGTCAACAATTTATCGATTTCTTTGTTAAAAAACATGCCCACACTTTTGTGGTCTCAAGTGAGGTGGTTCCGTTCGATGATCCAACGCTTCTATTTGCAAATGCAGGGATGAATCAATTTAAGGATGTTTTTTTGGGAACAGGGTCACGGCCTTACAAGCGTGCTGTAAACACACAAAAGTGCATTCGTGCAGGCGGGAAACATAACGATCTTGATGATGTAGGAAAAGACACTTACCATCACACATTTTTTGAAATGCTGGGGAATTGGTCTTTTGGTGATTACTTTAAAAAAGAGGCTATTCGTTGGGCGTGGGAATTACTCACTGAAGTTTGGGGCCTTGATAAAAGTAGGCTTCATGTAACTGTTTTCGAAGGTGATGCGAAAAACAATTTGGGCGCCGATGAAGAAGCTGCTCATTTCTGGCGCACCGAAACCTCTGTTCCCCACAACCATATTCATCTGGGGAATAAAAAAGACAACTTCTGGGAGATGGGCGATACCGGGCCTTGTGGGCCTTGCACAGAAATTCACATTGACCTTACCCCAGATAAATCTGGGGCTCATTTGGTTAATCAAAGTTCTGCCCAATGCATTGAAATTTGGAACCTTGTATTTATTCAATTTAATCGCAATGCAGATGGTTCACTTTCGCCACTTCCTGCAAAGCATGTTGATACCGGTATGGGTTTTGAGCGCGTCACCGCTATTTTACAAGGAAAAAACAGTAATTATGATACCGATATCTTTATGCCGATTTTTGATGCTATTCGCAACATGAGCGGTGCTAAATCGTATTCAGGAGTTTTAGAAAATCATAATGATATTGCTTACCGCGTTATCGCTGATCATATCCGCACGCTTACTTTCGCAATTTCCGACGGCGGTGTTCCCAGTAACGAAAAACGAGGCTATGTTCTTCGAAGTGTATTACGCAGGGCCGAACGGTACGGCAGACAGTACCTTGGTTTCAAGGAACCATTCCTTTATAAACTTTCCGCAATTGTAGTTCAGACAATGGGTGATGTGTTTCCAGAACTTAAGGCAAACCCTGAAGCCGTTGCAAAAATCATTCGTGAAGAAGAAGAGGCATTTCTTCGAACCATGGAACGCGGAATGAAACTATTTGGGGAGGTTGTAGATCGAACAAAAAACTCGGGCGGTACGATGATACCTGGATCGGATGTTTTTGATCTGCATACCACTTATGGTTTTTTTTCAGATATCACCGCTCAAATGGCCAGTGAAGTCGGGTTGACCATTGATTCTAATGGATATCAAACTTTGCTTGAAAAGTTCAAGCTGGAATCTGGCAAAGATCGCAAGACCTTTGTCGTTAGCGCTGTTAACGGTGAAATACCTCAATGTGATGAATCATCAAAATATTCGGTCACTCAATCTAATGCGAAAGTTATTGGCTGGATTGAAAACAACACCGTTCACAATAATGGTGTTCTTAAGGAAGGATTAGAGGTCGCGGTGTTTCTTGATAAAACCTGCTTTTATGCTGAACAAGGCGGGCAAGTCGGCGACAGCGGGGTTATCAAAACTGCTTCGGGAACATTCCTTGTTGAAAATACACTCAAGTTGGGGGTCGGTGTCCTTCATGTTGGAAAAATAGACTTTGGCTCTATTACGATTGGGCAGGACGCTAAATTGCTTGTCGATCCCAGAAGAGAAGATATTAGGCGAAACCACACATCTACCCATTTGCTTAACCTAGCCTTAAGAAAAGTTCTTGGGGTTCATGTTGATCAAAAAGGGTCGTTGGTTGATGAAGATAAAACACGATTTGACTTTTCTCATCCACAAGTAATTACTAAAGACGAAACAAGAAAAATTGAAAACCTTGTTAATGAAATTATTCAGGCAGATCTTGTGGTTGATTGCAGGGTAATGCCTTTGGATGAAGCGAAAAAGATTCCAGGGGTAAGAGCTGTGTTTGGGGAAAAGTACCCTGACCCAGTTCGGGTGGTTTCGGTTGTGAAAAATGATGATCCAAGTTTTGATGGTTCGGTTGAATTCTGCGGGGGTACCCATTTGGAAAGAACATCCCAGGCAGGGATGTTTAAAATCATTGGACAGGAATCTGTTGGCAAGGGCGTGCGTAGATTAACAGCGGTCACGGGTAAAAATGCATGGATTGAATTTCAAAAAAGCTCTTCCATCGTTGATGCAATCGCAGAAAAACTTGGCTGTAATGCGAATAACATTTTGGAAAAGATAGCCTCCCTGCAGGAAGAATTAAAAATAACTAAGGCGCAGATTAAGCAAGGGCAGGGCAATGATTTAATTGCAGCCATGGATAAATTGCTGGAAAGTGCCATTAGCAAAGGACCAAGTAAAATTATTACGGGTGAGATTCCTGCTGCACCTGTTGATCAGATAAGACAGCATTTGGATCGTATCAGGCAAAAAGCTGGTTCATGTGTTGCTGTGGTTATCTGGGTTGATGAAGGCAAGGTCGGTTTGATGAGTGCGGTTAGTGATGATCTGCAAAAAATTGGGATTGAAGCTGGAAAAATCATCTCAGAAGTTGCGCCTTTGGTTGATGGAAAAGGTGGTGGCCCCAAGGGTATGGCGCAAGCAGGTGGTAAAAATCCTGCCAAAGTTTCTGAAGCCCTGATAAAGGCAAAAGAAATCATCCTTTCCAAAATTTCCTAGAGAAAGCTTTTTATGATAGATAATGGGGGGCCCGATCTAACTCCAACTTTGCGTACTGCCATCACCCTGCTTGAAGCCGGCCAACCCGATCAGGCCGTTTCAAGTGCGAATTTTCATGCAGATAAAATGATGCGTTTGCATGGCGTTGAATCCCACCAAGTTCTCGAGGCACTGAAAGAGCATGGCTGGGTTTTGTGGTGGATTGGAGAACAGGACCGTTCTGTAACCAAATTTAAACAGGCATCTTCACTTGCTCAAAAAATATCATCCCCGGAAAGTTATCTCACACTGGTGACTCAACTGGCTTTGTTGATTGCGCAAACAGGTCAAATCGATCAGGCCCGTAAAGAACTGCTTAAATGTTCTAATTTGGAAATCAGTTACGAAGACCAGTGCCGGCTGTTTTATCATCTTGCCCAATTTAGCCTTTATTTAGGCGACATTGAGTCTTCAGAAAAGCAAATCATTCAATCCAAAACCGCAGTAGAATCTTCACGCAATGGGTTTTATTGGCGCTCTACAGCGCTTCACGCCGAAATTTTAAAAACCATTTCGGCATCAAATAAATCATTTGCATCTCTGGGAGAAATCAATTCCGGGCAGCTTGAAGAACTGGTTTCCGCCGTGATTGTCAGGGCACCGGAAAGCGACCCGGTAATCTTGCTTGAAGTGCTTGAGGATCTCCGCGAATATCTTGAATCCTCGCCCCATGCCAGCATGATCCAGAAACTCAGGACTGATTCCGAAATCGCAAATCTGCTTGGCACACTTGAAAGGCATGATGATCGTATCAGCGTTATTAATTCTCAGGTTGGTTATTTTTTGACAGCCACCCTGCTTGATAAAATACAGATGAAATTGGCGATCGCACTTGCCCATGCGGAAGGGTTGGATCTACTAAAATCATCTGAATATTATCTTCAATGCATCAGGGAGCTTGATTCACTCGAAGACCCGGAACTGGCATTTCAGGCAATGTTTCAGTTTAGCTTGCTTCTTGATCAAGTGCAGAAGTTTCCAGAAGCACTGCATTGGCTTAGGCTAGCCGCAGAACAGGCGATTAAAACAGATGATCTTTCTGGCACCCTAAGGGCCAAGGGCGTTACGGGGATTGTTTATTTGCACCAAGGAAAATCAGACCAAGCCTTGCCCTATTTAAGAGAGGCACTGGAGAGGCTTTCCCCCAGTGATCCATATGCTGCCAATGTAATGAAGCATTGGGAAGGTTTTCAGGCAGGGCAGAAATGCAATTGCTTTAATACGGTGGAAATTAATAGGCAAAAAGTGCGGAAGCAGATCATGAGTAAATCACCCCGAGGCTATTTACGCAATGTACAGATAACCAATGAAAACAATGTCTGGAAAATTGATTTTGATTTTGCAAGATTTCCAGATGCAGAAATGTTGAGAAAAATTCAAACGCTAAGTCAGGAAGCCAAAGAAAAGTACTTGGATTAGGGCAGACTACCGAACTCCTTGGCCTATAGACTGGGGCGCCCCTAGGTTGATACCGCCCTGAGATTGCTGTACTTGAGGGTAATATTGTTGAGGCTGGTTATAACTAGCCGAAGGGGTAGCGGGCCGAATCGATGGGTTTGAATAATCTTCTGATGCAGTTTGGTTAGGTGCGGTGCCTCGATAGACAGGCATAGGGGCTTCCAGCATAGGCTGGCTGGGTGGAAATGTTTGTCGCGTTACTGCCAAGCTTTGTATGGTTGAAGATTCGTTGCCTCGGGGACCGTTAGAAGCAAGTAATCCTGGTGCCTGGCCGGGGCGGCTGTTTCGAAGATATGCAATCCAACGCTCTTCTAGTTCTTCGATACTATTGAATCGATAATATGCTTTAACAGCGTTGTCCCAACCGTAGTTCATTGCATAAGCTACAAAAGCTAAAAAAGTTGGTCTTCCCCCAAGCGAAACAAGGTATTCGCTTACCGAAAATCCCTCAGCATAAAGGACCATAACATCGTTGGGATATTTGGTCATGGTGAACAGTCTTCGCAAGGGGATTTTTCTGCCCGGAGTTGAAAGGATATCCCTTGTCATGGAATCATGTCGTTGTTTTTCGAGATCGTCTTCCGAAAGAACACAACCGCCTTCATCGGCCCAGCGAGGTACTGGGGTACGAAAATAATAAGCAAAAACGGTGTGAGTTATTTCATGGGGCAAAACGCTAACCAAGATTCGATCGAGTGGCCCTTCGACTTGCATTTCCTGACTTAAAACCTGTCCTTGGTCAAAGGCAAAGGAAGTTGCACCCCCTGCGCCATTTAAAGAAATAAGAACCTTTACGGGGCAGGGTTCTGGCCAAGGTGTCATTTCCCTACCTAGCCATTCCAAAGCTTTTTGTTTCCTATAATATTCAGCGTATTGACCGACCTGCTGTGCGATTTGGGGGTTTGGGGCGTTCACGATGAAATTTTGCGTCCGATAGGATGCGCCCATGGATAAAAACGAAAGCAATATCAGAATCAAACCGCGTTTTGCTTTCATTAAATTTAGACCTCGTTTTTTCATCCATCCTTTACATCGCAAGAATGAACGCAAAAATGAAGCCAAGTCGCATATAAATGGTTATCCATATTTCAAATCAAGCTTAAATGCCATTATGATCACTGTTTACGGCAAGGCTTATGTATTTTCACAGAATAGCTTTCCCCTAGCGCTTTGTAATTATTTCAAAATTTGCGTTTGAAATTGTAAGAGTAATAAAAAACCCCAGCTTACAAAGCCGGGGTTCATTTGATCCTTATACAAATTGGGTTAGCTTATTTTTTAAGTGGAGATTTTTCTGGTTCGATAGCCCCGGTAGGACCAAGCTTTTTAATAAGCTGACCGGTGGCGCTGTTGTAAATATAAATAATTCCAGCTTCACCTCCGGAAGCAACCAAAGTCCCATCTACACTAGAAGCCAGTGCGTAAAGAAAATCCTCAGAGTTAGCAAAAGTTTTGACAGCAGCCCCATTATCAACATTCCAGATTCTCAAGGATTTATCACCGCTACAAGTAATGAACTGCGGGGTTACTCCCACAAATTGCAATCTGGATATCTGCTTGGTATGGCCTGCAATGGTTCGGGCTTGCTCGCCTTTTTCAAAGTCCCAAACTTTGATTGCATTATCCGCACCCGCACTGGCAAGAAACTTTCCATCGTTTTTCCACCCCACATCCATTACATGATGGGTGTGGCCTTCAAAAGATTTAACAAGTTTGCCAGAAGGTACTTCAAAGATTTTTACAAATTTATCAGCGCCACAAGATGCAAGCATCTTCCCATCTGGACTAAATGAAACGCCAAAAGCGGTATCACTATGCGCACCCTTGATATCAAGCACTTGTTTGCCTGTTGCGACATCAAAAATTTTCACTTCTCCGTCTTCGGTAGCTGCACCGCCAGCCGTTGCAAGCAGCTTACTATCAGGGGAAAAGGTCAATGCAACCACCCGGTCTGCAAAGCCATCGATCCTCTTTAATTCAGAACCCGTTGCTGCATCCCATACTCTTATTTCTTGAAAACTTCCGCTAGCGATTAGTTTCCCATCCGGGCTGATCGCCAAGGATTCGACAATGGAAATATGTGATGCTTTGGCAGGTTTACCATCTGAGGTAACCAGATTTTTTGCTTCTAAATTTCTAACAATTGCCCCGGTGTTGGCATCATAAACATGAACCATGTTCCCACGGGCTGCAATTAGATTTGCTTTATCTTTAGTTATAACAATGCCGCGAACAGGGTAAACAGTGGCAGGAGGCAAAGAGACAATCACTTTTGGTTTAACTCTGGCAGCACTAGGTGCTTTGGCTCCTTGATTAATCCAAAGCTTTAACAGTGCAAGTTCTTCAGGAGTCAAAGGTTCTTCACTCTTCGGTGGCATAGAAGGGCGGGTTGTTTTTCCTGAAAGCTGATAAATCAAACTGTCTGCAGCTTTGCCTGCAACTAATGGCGTTCCTTTTTTTCCACCTTTCATCAACGCTTCAAACGAACCCATATCAAGTTTGCCTTCTTTGATATTACCGCTGTGGCAGAAGTTGCACTTCTTCACCAAAATCGGTTCGATGTCTTTATCGTAGCTAACTGGTTCAGTTCGTTTTAATTCAACGATATCAATAGGTTTGATGGGGGCCGATTTTTTTGGTTCATCGGCAGCCATTGCGGAACTAAAACCAAACAATAATAATCCAACCGCTAATCGAAACATGATAAACCCCTTAGTTGGAGAAACGCACTTACTTTACCACGCTAACATTCGCCTTAAGCTCTGCAATTATCTCGTCCTTGCCAAGAAACATTCCTTTGAATTTTAACAAAATATCATTTCTGGGCCCTGGCATCGCATCTGCAGCTACTTTTACTTTAATTTGAGTGACCTCAGCATTGTTAGCGAATTCTGAAGGTTCTAATACAATACCTTTTAAATTTGGCGGTATAACCACTTCAACTTTATAGGCCCCATCATGGTTGTGAAGCCTTTTGACTTTAAGTTCAAGTTTTCCTTCAGCCCCAGTTTTGATTTGAACCCCGTTATTCGTAATACTAAATTCACCAAGTGCCTTAGGAAGAACCGTTAAATCAATGGGGGTGATAACCGAAACGATGTTAACTGCTGCTTTTTGTTTGCCTGCAGCGTCTTTTGCGAACCCCAGATTTGTCTGGCCACGCAATAAAATACTGTAGACACCAGGAGACTGAGTTACGGGCACAGTTACGGGAATGGTTCCATCATTAGCAGCAGGTGCAATAGTAATAGCCTTATTATTGTTAACAAAGTTGGCAGGTAAATCCACCGGTTCGATTAAGATCGGGGCTTTCATTTCGGGGTCGCGCTTAACAATTATAACTTTGATAGTGCCTTTATCACCTTGGACAATTTTGTTTTTGTCGATCGTGGCTTTCATGGTCAGAAAATTTTTATCCCTTACCTCAGCAATAATCCCACGGTCAACCCTGCTGATTGCGACAATATTCTGGTTGGCAACTAATGGCCAAACAATTGAAACAGGGATCGCTTCACGACTTATCTTTTTTCCGTTAACAGTTGCGGTTCCGGTAATCTTGGGAATTGATGTGGTATCTACAGCGTTGTCTTCAGCACGAATCACAAGGCTGGCGCGATTGAGCGACTCATGGATTATCAATGGTTCCGCCTTGCATCCAGCAGGCAAATTTTCTGCAGATATGATGATTTCTCCTTTATATCCCTCTTCACGAAAAGCAAAAACAGAAAGATAATTCATGCCCCCTTTTGGAATGCTCAACACATCAGGCCGAAAATTGGAGGGTGGCATAACTACAAGGGTGAAGTTTTCGATTGGGGGGGCCAGTCTCAACTGATAATGGTGCCTAGCTCCGAATAAATTTGATGATTGCCTACTGCCCACCAAAACTGAATAATCTCCATCTTCTGGAACATTGAACAAATAACTACCAGGATCGGTGGTGTTATAACCAAGTTTGATGTTAAGCGGGTCTTGCAAATCATCAAGTTCTGAAACAGAACTTTTGCCATCCTTCCCTAAGATCCTGAAAAACAAATCCGCCTGGGATCCCAAAGATTCCCCGGCCAGCTTGATCAAAACTTTTTCACTCTTCTTGGCGCTGAAGGAATACCAATCTTTGTCGCCACGCTTGTCGATTTTTCCACAAACCAAACAAGGAACGGTGATTTTTTGCGCCTTAATAATGGTATCGTTATCGTCTTTTTCAAGAACAACTGGAATATCGGAAACCGTCACTAATACTGCATTGGAAGTCCCTGACGCATTTTTTAACTTCGCTTCAAAAGCCTTATTCCACAGCATTTGAGGGTAAATCTTTGTCGTGTATTTCGAAAAAGACAACGGTCCGGTAGGTGGGCAGGCAAGTGGGGCCGATGACTTTTCTAGCACTACACCATCTGTTTTTTGCATTGGGTCCAATACACCCCCCGGCAAATTGCGACCATAATAGGTTGCTGGTACGGTTTGCCCTGTAACTACAGCATTTGGAAACACCGCATCAATCCAAGGGAAGGTTCCAACCATCAGTCGGTAGAAATGTTCTTGGGAGCCAGCGTTGTAGGTGAATTGACAAACTCTGATGATGTAGTCGCCATCGTTGGGGGCAGTGAAATCTGCAAGGGCATCATTCCCATCATAATTTTTGCTGGAAGAAAGAAGCCTGTCTTCGGTATCAAAGATCTCTACAAAGGGGGTTGCCTTGCTATCGATGCTTGAGGCCAGACAACTTGCAAGTATTCTTTGGCCCTTTTTGCCTTTTATAGAGAAAAAATCCACATCCGTTGGGCTACTGATTACACCGTTAACAACCGTGTTAATTTCTATTTTTTGAGCTTCAGGAATATCGTTATTAGGTTCCTTTTCATTAATTTCAATTAGATCTGTTACTTGGAAAGCTCGTGGATTACTTATACCAGATTTTCCTGAAATTCTTACATCATGAATGCCCAAAGGGGTATCTGCAGAGACGGTTACCTTGAATTTGATTAATTTTGGTGCTGCTGGAGGGGTTGGAGCTTTGTCGCTCTTTTTAGGATCAGCTTTTTTAGGATCTTCCTTTTTTACTTCTTCATAAATAGGATCCGCTTTGATTCCAGGGTGGCTGAAAATCATTTTGTCCAAGTTTTCAAGGTCGGTTCCTGCAAATAAAACTTCAACGGTTGTTCCTGCTTTTGCACCTGCAGGGCTTACCGAGAGTAATCGGGTTTGAGGCATTGCAGAATCCAGCATTTGTCCAATGCTATTGTCAGATTGAAAAAAAACCAAAGTAATTAAGCCAAGTGCAAAAACCCTGATCAAAAAAAGCAGATATTGCTTCATAAAATTCTCTCCCAATCAAAAATCCGGTGATAATACAGTTAAATAACCTTAGGGCTTGCGTTTTCTTCGAATAATAATCGACATCATCGCGCGGCGGGTTTACTATCTATAATGACATCATAAATCGAATCTTAAGCTAGGTCAAGAAAAAGAACTGCGAACAATCTTGACTTCCCTATCATTATTGCAGATAAAGACTTAATGGAATATCGGGGATTGGCGCAGATTGGCTAGCGCGCTTCCTTGGGGTGGAAGAGGTCGCAGGTTCAAATCCTGTATCCCCGACTATTTTCAAAACAAGAGCCTTTCTTCTTTACCGTTGAAGGGCTTTTTTGT
>Ga0209284_10001160_pt1 | contig 41474 bp, 47 predicted proteins | sample FRY03_FD_187211 | JGI IMG/M metagenome (GOLD analysis project Ga0209284, IMG submission 187211) | Freshwater microbial communities from Lake Fryxell liftoff mats and glacier meltwater in Antarctica - FRY-03 (SPAdes) (version 2) | ecosystem: Environmental > Aquatic > Freshwater > Ice > Glacier... | reverse complement strand
TTGTGATTACAAAAATAGGCAAGGAAGCGTTCTAACCAATATCAAGTCTAAACTTCTTTGTTTCGCTAAGCTTCACAAAGAAGTTTAGACTTGATATTAAAAACAATAACGTTGTGAAACTGGACATGTAACAATAAAAGAATGTTTGTTATAACTAATTTGAACATCATCTAAATCAGAAAAAAACAATCGTACTTGTTCGTTAATTAATTCAATATCTACTCTAGAAAAATACTCTTCTTGGTTGATAATTTTCTTTTTTCCCGCCCAACATAACACAAATTGCTCATTAAAAACTTTGTATTGTGGATTGTTTTCTGATTTATGATGATTGATAAAATCGAACACGCCATTTAAAGTGAGTTCAATATTATTTCTGGCATTTTTTTCTATGGATTCTACAATCGATTTGTTGGTGTTTTTTAATTCAAAAACAGCTTCTAGAAAAGGCATAGAATTGCTTCCTTTTCTGTGAAAAATAGTTCCTTTTTTGTATTTCCAAGTATTTTTAAAAAAGGGTGTTATTTGTTTATTAGGATGAATAGTAACCAAACCCACAACTTTATGCCTTGGTAACCTTGGAAAAGGCACGTTTTCGTATTGAATTTTTGGTGGATTTACCAAATACGCATTTACTAAATTCTGTATTTTACTGTCGTCATAAAAATCAACTCCAATAATTTTATTTTCTTCATCTTCTACGCCAATTACGATTTAAGAATTGTTTTCTGGATTCGAGTTTGAAAGTGCGCAAATATGTTTTAAAAACTTCGCTTTTCCGTCTTTAGAGCCTAATGATAATTTTTGCTTTTTATCATAAAAACTATTCTCATCATTATGAGAAAGTAGGTTTTTAATTAAAAGGCGTTTATTTATCATATCATTTACGGTACCGCATGTCCTTGACTTGCTTTTAGCAACAAAAACCAGTCTTCTAATTCTAATTTAATCTGTATTGCTTTCTGAGCATTTACAATTCTATCTCTATTTGTTGTTCCAATTACTGGATGAATGTTTGAAGGGTGCTTTAGCAACCAAGCCAGCAATAACTGATCTTCTGTTCCATTATACTTTTCACAAAGTTGCTTTAATACCTTTCTAATTCTTACAGTCTGTTCTGTTACTTCTTTAAAAACAGCTCCTAATGGGCTCCAACTCATCGGTGTAATTTCACGAACTTTCATTGCATCTAAAGTCCCATCTAACATTGCTGTATTTTCTGTTAATGAAAACTCTATCTGATTTACTTTAATAGTATTAGTCGTTTCAATCAACTCCATTTGTGATTGGGTAAAATTAGAAACGCCAAAATCTTTAATTTTTCCTTCTGATTGCAATCTTGAAATCGCCTCATTAATCTCTGCTGGATTCATCAACGGACTTGGTCTATGGAGCAGTAATAAATCTAAATACTCGGTTTGAAGCTTTTTTAAAGACTGTTCTACACTCTTAATTATATACGCTCTAGAATAATCATAATGCCCAACTTTATTATTTCTTGTTTCTCCAATAAATTGAATTCCACATTTTGAAACTACTTGAATATCTTCTCTATTTATTTTACTCTGATGAAAAGCCTTCCCAAATTGTACTTCGGTAGTGTAATCACCATAAATATCTGCATGATCAAAAGTAGTAATACCCGCTTCTAGGCTACTATTTAATTGAGCAATCATTTCATTGGTAGAAAATTTTCTCCCCCAGTTTCCCCAAGACATACAGCCTGCAATAATTGTTGAATAGCTACTCATAAAATTAATTTTTATTCATGATTGTTGCAGTTGCTTGTGCAGTTGGGTACACTACTAAATCTTCAATATTTACATGATATGGACGTGTAACCACAAAATGAATAATGTCTGCAATATCTTCTGCCTGCAAAGCTTTATAGCCAGCATATACTGATTTCGCTTTTTGGGTATCTCCTTTAAAACGGACTTCAGAAAACTCAGTTTCTACGGCGCCTGGATGAATTGCAGAAACACGAATGTTATATTTGTTTAAATCTATTCGCATCGCTTTATTTAAAGCGTCCACGGCGTGTTTAGATGCACAGTATACATTTCCATTAGGATATACTTCCTTAGCGGCAATTGAACCTATATTTACAATAAAACCACGATTGTTCTTTACCATTTGCGGAATGATAGCTTTAGAAACATATAACAAACCTTTTACGTTAATATCTATCATTGCGTCCCAATCGTCTAAATCGCCATCCTGGATACTAGATAATCCATGCGCATTACCTGCATTGTTAATTAAGATGTCGATATCTCTAAAATTTTCTGGAAGTGATTTAATTGCAATAGCTACCTCTTCTCTTTTAGAAACATCAAACTGTAAAGTAGTTACTTCTGTAAAGGCACTTAATAAATTTTGTAGTTTTTCTAATCTATCGGATCTTCTACCACAAAGGATTAAACGGATGTTGTTTTTGGCAAACAATTCTGCAGTAGCCTTACCAATTCCTGAAGTTGCGCCTGTTATAAATGCTGTTTTTTTCATTTTTTTTATGTCTATCCTAGTTAAAAAAGGAATGTTGCTTTTAATTATTTTTTATAATGAGACTTCTGAATGAGAAGAAATATCAATATTACTATAAAAGTATAAAAACAACTTGTTTTATTTTACGAAAGAGGCTACTATTTTCATCAATTATAAATAAAGAAAAAACCGTCCTCCTCAGGACGGTTCCTCTTTCAATTGGTTATTGAGAAATAACCAACCAAAAATCAACTAACCAAACTTATTTTAAATTTCTTCTGTTCTTTGTTTTTCTTACTACTTTAGTTCGTTTTCTGTTGCTATTCCTTACAATTGGTGTTGCAATTTTAACACTTTCTTCACTTTTTAAATACTGTACAAATCCTTTTCCAGAAAAATAGTGCGTTGTGTCAGAGTTTATATGATACAAACGAATGTAACTGTCATTTATAACGCTTAATTCGAATTCTTCTATAGCTCCACCATCATAATTAAGTGTTAAAATTTTTAGATCTTGTAAACCCGTAACATTAAACACTTGATAGTTTCCAACATAACTCCAATCAATATAATCAACTTGTGTGCCAAAGTTATCTTTAGAACTATAAAATGTTGTTATATTTTCTGATGTAAACGCTAAATAATTTTCACTATCAAAAGCATTAGGGCTTCCTCCAGACGTGGCTGTTTGTTCCCAAGCAACATATTCTTGCAAAAAATATTCGATGTTTTCATAAAATAATTTATCGTAATCAAAATTGCTTGTACTGTAGCCTATTAAATAATAGTTTACATTTTGTTTGCGGTTGTATAATTTAATTTCGTTACTAGAAACTATTGAAACTTCAAAATCATTTGCACCATCTATGATATGATTTGTTTCTAGTAAACCATTAAAAGTATTGTAGGTTCCAACATCAATTCCTAGACCGTTTCCGGTTCTGCCAATATCTACAATGTTATTATTGGCGTATAAAATCCCGTTTAAAAATGATAAAGTAAAAGCTCTGGAAACGTAAGGGATATCTCCGTTACCTGATGTTTTATGATAATCTACATACCATAAATCGTATTCAGATACTACTTCTTCTAAAGTTGACTGATACTCATTATAAGAATCTTGATAAACTGTTGTACAAGAATTTAGAAGCGTTCCTGTAATTAGAATGACGAAAAGTAATTTCAAAGTTTTCATAAGCTTCCAGTTTATAGGTTACGCTTATGTACATTCAATATGTGTGCCAAAAAACTTTGAACACCAACAATAAAATTTTAACTATTTGATATTATTGTCTTTAGGTGTAGACGGGTAAAATATAGATTTTCCTTTTTTAATAGATTTTACTTTAAAATACTTCGCTTTTCCTTTTACAATGTAGCTAATGATTGCTTCATTTTGTTTTAATTCGTAACGAAATTTTTCTACAACCAGAACTGTATTATTTATTTCTTCGGATGAATTTTCAGCTAAAGTCATATCTGTTTTTTCTAATGTTCTAAAATTAGCAGTTATAAATTTCTTGTCTTTAGTTTAGCTACTTTCTAACAAAGCTGTTTTTTTTAAAAAAAAGATGCTATCAAATTTAATAGGATAAAGAGCAGTATATGAAATGTTTACGGTTGTTCCTCTGTTTCCTGGTACACCACCAGTCCAATTATTATATACAGCAGAAGTAATTGTAAATGGCGGATTTTCTTCAAACTTAGTACTACCACATTTAGATAATAGTATCGTTGTTATTAGTATTGCTAAAATTTTTAGTGTTTTCATTTTTTCATTTTTTTTATATAATTTCAATTGTTGTGCCAAGATAAAAAAAAAGAGCTTATCAAATTTTGATAAGCTCTTTTGTAGTTGATAAGATTATGTAAATACAGTAATGTAATTATTTAATTTTTCTTTTTTAAAATTTGACCCCACTAAGTGTTGTGTCTAATTTTTCAATGCCTCTGCACCACCAACAATTTCTAAAATTTCGTTGGTAATTGCTGCTTGACGTGCTTTGTTATAAGTTAACAGTAAATTGTCTCTTAAATCTTTTGCGTTGTCTGTTGCTTTGTGCATTGCGGTCATACGAGCACCATGTTCTGAAGCAAAACTATCTCGAAGCGCTTTATATAATTGCGTTTTTAAAGATTTAGGAATTAAAGCTAAAACTATTTCTTCTTTTGACGGTTCAAAAATATAATCAGAGTTTGTGTTTGATTCTCCACCGTCAATTGGTTTTATAGGTAAAAACTGTTCTACTTGTGTAATTTGAGTAGCTGCATTTTTAAATTGATTGTATACCAATTCGATTTTGTCGTAAGCGCCGCTTGTATACAGATTCATTAACTCTTCTGCAATAGCTGCAACATTATCAAAAGTTAACTCATCGTAAATAGCATTTCTTTTTTCTACAACGCTCACTTTTTTAGCTAAAACATCGCCTCCCTTTTTACCAATTGAAAATATATCGACTTGAACATCGTTATACTTTTCTTGAATAGTTCTAAGTACCCCTTTTGTAATTGAGGAGTTAAAACCACCACACAAACCTCTATTAGAAGTTATAGCAACGATTAAAACTTTAGACACTATTCTTGGTTTAGAATAAGCACTACTAGCATCACTATCTAAAGTTGCACTTAAATTCTGCAATAATTCAGTTAGTTTAGATGAATAAGGCCTCATTGCCGTTATTGCATCTTGCGCTTTTTTCAACTTTGCAGCAGATACCATTTTCATGGCAGATGTAATCTGCATTGTAGATTTAATAGAGGTAATTCTATTACGTATTTCTTTTAAATTTGCCATATTTTAGTTAATAGTTGTTAGTTATTAGATATCAGTAGAAAGAATAAAACCTTACTACTAAACACTAACTACTTCTAATTAAAATGAGTAGAAATTTCTTTAGCTGCCGCTTCTAATACGGCAATTGCTTCATCTGTTAATTTACCAGACTTTAAAGAATCTAAAGTATCTCTATGTTTTGCGTTTAAATAATCTAAATAATCCTTTTCGAATTTTTTAACCATATTAATAGGCACTTCCTTTAACAAGTTTTTAGAACCTGCGTAAATAATAGCAACTTGATCTTCTACTGTAAATGGATCATTTTGAGCTTGCTTTAAGATTTCAACATTACGTTGTCCTTTAGAAATTACATTCATGGTAGCTGCATCTAAATCAGATCCAAACTTAGCAAATGCTTCTAATTCTCTATATTGTGCTTGATCTAGTTTTAAAGTACCAGATACCTTTTTCATTGCCTTAATCTGTGCGTTACCTCCAACACGAGATACAGAAATACCAACGTTAATTGCTGGTCTTACACCCGAGTTAAATAAATCTCCATCTAAGAAAATTTGACCATCTGTAATCGAAATTACATTTGTTGGTATATATGCTGATACGTCTCCTGCTTGTGTTTCAATAATTGGTAATGCAGTTAAAGAACCTCCACCTTTTACAATTTCTCTTAAAGAATCTGGTAAATCGTTCATTTCACTAGCAATTTTGTCATCATTGATGATTTTTGCAGCACGTTCTAATAATCTTGAGTGTAAATAAAATACATCTCCAGGATATGCCTCACGTCCTGGTGGTCTTCTTAATAATAAAGAAATTTCACGGTAAGCAACAGCTTGTTTAGATAAATCATCAAAAACAATTAAAGCAGGTCTTCCAGAATCTCTAAAAAATTCTCCAATTGCAGCTCCAGCAAAAGGTGCATAAACTTGCATTGCTGCAGGATCTGATGCATTTGCTGCAACAATTGTTGTGTATGCTAATGCTCCTTTTTCTTCTAACATGTTTGCAATTGCGGCAACTGTAGAAGCTTTTTGACCAATAGCTACATATATACAATATACTGGGTTACCAGCATCGTAAAATTCTTTTTGATTTAAAATCGTATCAATAGCAACCGTAGATTTACCTGTTTGACGGTCTCCAATAATCAACTCACGTTGACCTCTACCAACAGGAATCATTGCATCAATAGATTTAATACCAGTTTGTAATGGCTCAGTTACAGGTTCTCTATAAATAACTCCCGGCGCTCTGCGCTCTAGGGGCATTTCATAGGTTTTTCCTTCAATTGGCCCTTTACCATCGATAGGACTTCCTAGAGTATCTACAACTCTTCCAATAATCCCTTCGCCAGCTCTTAAAGAAGCAATACGTTCTGTACGTTTTACGGTAGAACCTTCTCTAATTTCTGTTGAAGCACCTAATAATACAACACCTACATTATCTTCTTCTAAGTTTAAAACGATACCTTCTAAGCCGTTATCGAATTCTACTAATTCACCATATTGTACATTCGCTAATCCGTAAACACGAGCAATACCGTCTCCTACTTGTAATACAGATCCTACTTCGCTTAATGAAGCTTGTGCTTCAAAGTTTGTTAATTGTGCTTTTAAAATTGCTGATACTTCAGCTGGTTTAATACTTGCCATCTTTTTAAAATTTGCTTTGTGCTTTATGATTTAAGTCTAATGCGTATTGCATATTGCTTACAATTACTTATATTTTTGGAATGTAAAGACTATTGTCAAATTCCTTTCTTAATTGGTTTAAATAATTAGAGATACTTGCATCATATTGAATATCTCCTACACGTAAAATAAAACCGCCTAAAATAGCAGGGTTTACAACGTTTTCTAGATTTGCTTTGTTACCCGTTAAGGATACAATTTTAGCCAGTACTAAAGCCTCTACATCTTCTGTTAAAGGAATTGCCGTAGTAACTTTAGCCACTTGTATGTGCTTAAGAAAATCGTAAATTATAGCATACTGCTTTGTAATAGATGCTAACATTTCTATTCTCTTGTTTTCTTGTAATAAATGAAATAAACCTAGTGTTATTGGATTTACTTTATCAGTAAATAAAGTATTTAATACTTTTATTTTTTGTGATAATTTTATTACAGGACTTTTTAACATTATTTCAAAATCTGCACTTTCAGAAATAGTAGCCGCAATAAACTGCATGTCTTCATATACTGCAGATTCTTCTTTAGTATCTTTTGCAAGGTTTAAGATTGCTTTAGCGTAACGTAATGCTGCTCTTGCGTCTTTCATAAATATTAATTTAAAGTAACTTCTTTTAAAATTTCTTCAACTAATGCAAGTTGATCTTTTTTAGAAGATAATTCTTTTTTAATTACAGTTTCTGCAATACCTATTGATAAGTCTGCAACGTATTTTTTAAGTTCTGCTAAAGCTGCTTGTTTTTCTTGTTGAATTGAAGCTTGAGCTTTTTCTATTAATGCAGAGGTAATTTCTTTTGCTTCTTCTTTTGCTTCAGCGAGCATGCTATCACTAATATGTCTAGCATCTTTCATCATTTCTTCTCTTTCCGCTCTTGCTTCTTTAAGCAATCTTTCATTATCAGCATTTAAATTTTGCATTTCTTTACGAGCATTCTCTGCTGCGGCTAAAGCTTCTGCAATACCAGTTTCTCTTTCTTCTAAAGAGTTTAAAATTGGTTTCCAAGCAAATTTCACCATTAGCGCTATTAATGCTAACAATAAGATTGTTGACACTGCAAATAAACCTGGTGAAAAATCGTTTAATAAAGTTTCCATTCTATAAACTAATTATTTTTTTGTTATTTGTGTTTAATTTTAAAACAACATTCTTTAACCAACCGTTAAAGAATGTTGTTTTTTGTCTTTGTTTGGATTATTTTCCTAAGAATAATGCACCAAATGCTAAACCTTCTAATAATGCAGCGATAATAATCATTGCTGTTGTAATTTTACTAGTTGCTTCTGGCTGACGTGCAATACCTTCCATTGCTTTTCCACCAATTTGACCTAGTCCGATTCCTGCTCCGATTACGATTAATCCTGCTCCAATTAAATTGTACATAATAACTGTATTTATATTAAATTAAACAAATATTTATTAATGAGCTTCTGAGTGATCGGCCACAGCCATACCAATAAACAATGCAGAAAGCATTGTAAAGATATATGCTTGTAAGAAAGACACTAAAACCTCAATTAATGTTATAAAAAATGATAATAATAAAGACAACCCTGTTGCACCTGCAACCCCTAAAGATTCTTTTAGTGTAAACATAATTGCAATTAAGCTCATTACCACAATATGACCTGCTGATATGTTTGCGAACAAACGTACTAATAATGAAAATGGTTTAATTATTAATGCTCCAGCTAATTCTATAATTGCTAAAACAGGTCTAATTAAAACAGGAACTCCTGGCATCCATAACATATGGATCCAATACGCTTTGTTACCACTCAATGTGTAAATTACCAATGTAAATATTGCCAAACAAGCAGTTACTGCTAGTTGACCTGTAACATTAAATCCTAAGGGAGTTAATCCAGATAAGTTTAAAACCCAAATAAAGAAAAATACGGTTAATAAATACCCTGTAAATCTTCTATAGTGTTTTTCACCAATATTTGGTTTCGCTATTTCATCACGAACATATAAAACTAATGGTTCTAAAATCCTCGCAAAACCAGTCGGTATTTTCTTCGTTTTGTATTGTTTTGCTAATCTTGAAAACCAAAATAATAACAAGAAACCAACAAAAAGAATTCCTACAACACTTTTAGTTATTGAAAAATCGATTACCTTGTGTGCATTTGTAGCATGATGTGTTTCATCAAAAGAAAGGGTTGCTGCTCCTTTATCTAACTCAAGAATTTTAGAATGTAGCTTTACAAATTTTAATCCGTTTTTATCTACGATTACATGTCCATCGTCATTATGATGAAATTCTGAAGACATAAAAGAAACTAAACCCTCACTTGTCCAAATAATTATTGGTAAAGGAAATCCAAAATGTTTTCTTTCACCTTCATCACTTGTGTACGAAAATAAAGAAAAATCGTGTGCATCTTTTATGTGATGCAGAATATAAGCTTCTACTTCCTCTTTCGTATTTACACGTCCACCATCATTTTGGTTGTCGTGTTTTTCGTCTGTGCCGTTGGCAAAACTGGTAGCCGCAAAAAAGGCTATTGTTGCTACTGTAAGGAATTTGATTGTTATTTGTGCAATCTTCATTTTTAAAATACGCTTTCTAAATTCGGCGCAAAAATACGCATTAATTCAAAACTACAAACCCTTTTTAATTAAATTTTTATTTATTCTTTTTTATTTAAAATTTTAGCAACGAAAACTACCTCTGTTAATAAAAAAATAAGCATCGGAATAAATAGTGATATTCTTGCTATTTCTGATAAATTTTCTTCTGAAAAGATGGACTTATAGAAGAAAGTACCAAAAAGTACAATTTTTAAAAAAAGGGTTCCTAAATATATAAAACCGAGTTGTGGAAAAATTTTATCAACAGTAGAAAACACCTTAAAATTGACACAAATTAACAGCGAAAAACCCATGTGAAAGAGGTAAACTTTAACTAAAGAAAAAGGTAAAATAACTCCTTGTTTTTCAATTAAATTTTCATGTAAAAAAAAGCTAATAAAAAATAAAGAAAAGAAAATTACTGAATACAGAAAGATTGCTTTAATCATTAATTTTGTTTGCTTGTTTTATTAAAGAATACATTGCTAAAAAGATAGCGATTAGTGTAATTGTATTTGTTAAAAATGTAGTTTCAAAAACTTTATCTAGCCATTTTCCTAGAAGAAAGCCAAGATAAATGGTAAGGCCCATTTGTAAACCGGCTCCAGAAAGTTGGATGGCTTTATTTAAAGATTTTTTTGAGTTGGGATTTTTTTCCATTATTGTTTTCAACATTTTTTATTATCCCCGTCATAGTACAACTTGCATTAAAATCTGCACCAGGCTCTATAGAAAGTTTACCAACGACCACATCGCCAGAAATTTTTGCAATTGATTTTACCGTTAACGTTTTTTCCACTTTTAGGCTTCCTGTGCTTTCGCCTTCAATATCGGCAACAGAAGCGATAATGTTTCCTTTTACACTGCCGGTAGCACCAATAATCACCTTGCCTTTTATTGTTAAATTGCCTTCTAAAGTTCCGTCGATTCTAAAATCTCCATCAGCTTTTATATCTCCAATAATTAGCGTGTTTTTCGCAATCACATTTCTTTCCATAGTTTTTGGTTCGTTTTATTTAAAACTATTTTTTTATTTGTAGTATAATTTCTTTTGCTTTTTTACCTTCTTCTGTGCTACCATAACTAACGGCAACAAACTCTAAAGCAACTTTATAAGCATCTATATCTTTATGTTTACCAATAGCATAGGCTTTTAAAAGCTCGAATTTAGGAACTAAATTTGAGCTTGCGATGCTCGCAATAAATTCATTAATCTTTAAAACAACTTCTTCAAATTTACCTTCTTTGTATAAATAGTACATTTTTTTGTACTCTTCTTCTACTTCATTTACAGCAACTACTTCTTCTAAGAGTTCATTTGGGTTTAAAATTATTTGCGCAAATTTAGTGTCTGGATATTCTGTAAGAATTACATTTTTATGGATTTCAGATTTTTCTGTATCCCCTAAACTAGTGTAAATCTGATATAAATGCCAATTGATTGGTAAAATTAATTCTTCTTTTGGATTTAAAGTAGCCAACCGCTCTAAACGTAATTTCGCTAAATTCTGATTTTTAAACTGTTCTTTATAAATTAACCCTAATTCATATAAAGCTTGGTTTCTATCAATCTTTAAGCTATCGATAGTTGCTGCTTTATCAGGAACAGTGCTTAAATAGGAGTCTAAATCATATCTTAAATTTACCGTAATTACTTGCGCTAAATCTTTTGTTGCTTTGCTGCCAATTGTTGCTTTTTCAGACCATCTCCAGTTATCTTCGAGCCTTCTGTTGCCCCAAATTTTTTGAAATTCAGTTTTACCAAAAGACATCGATTGATTGTTGTAAAAATACCAACTACCTTTTTTACCCGATTGTAAACTAGCGCCAGAATTGCCAAATGCCATTTGATTTAAACGCAATTGAGCAGCATCTTCATCCGTCTTTTTAATTTTTTCTATATAGCTTTCAAAATATTGTTTTTGCTCGTCTTTAGGTAAAGTTGCTATTTTTACAATACTATCATTATTGGCAACAACAGCCTCAAATTTAATTAAAGAAGCAAGGTTTTTATATTTTCTTTTAATTCGTCTAATTCTAATATCGACACTGTCTTTAGAAACTTGTAAAACACTATCGTAATAAGCACTTGCGTATTGGTATTCTGAATCCTTAAAATACAAGTCGCCTAGTTTTTCGTAAGTAAAAGTCTTTTGTTTATCAGTTCCGTTTTTTGCTCGTAAAGAATTATTATAATTATTTAGAGCTAATTTAATGCTGTCATTATATTGATGTAAAACACCAGTTTGGTAATACAATTCGTCTAAATAAGGTCTATTATCTCTGTTTTTAATAAGCTTTTGCATTCTTTCTAATAAAGTCATCGATAAAGAATCTTTAGAGAAATTTTTTGCCAATTCTATATTTGCGTGAATTTTGTATTTATAAGGCGCTTTTTTAAAGTTTGCTAATTTATTAAAAACAGAAAAGGCAGAATCTTTTTTATTTTCATCGCTATATATTTGCCCAAGAATAAATAGATTTCTTGCTCCTTGCGCTCTATTCTTTAATGTTCTAGTAGCTAATTGTAAGTGTTTTTTGGCATTTTGCATACTATCGCTTTTTACATATGCCATCGCTAAAGCTGTGTGGGCTTGTTCTTTAATTTTATCAGGTAAATCAGCTTCTAAAGAATCTCTAACAAACAATAATAATTTCATTGCTTCGATTGCAGTTTCTTCATTATCGATTCTTGTATTTGCTTTTGCTCTCCATATTTTAGTTTCTGCAATTAAATCCGCTTGCGGATAATTTGCAATTACATAGTTTAAAGCGTCTATTGCAGGAATAAAACGTTGTGTGTAATAACGAGATTTACCCAACAATAAATAAGCGTTGTCAATTTGTCTGTTGTGTTCTGTGCCGTCGATATTCATACCGTGCTTTTGAATTGCTTTTACGGCTTTTTCTTCAGCTCTTTCAAAAGTGGTTAATTCCTTTTTTTCTTCTTCGGATGCGCCACCAAAACCTGCTCCAGGGCTAGAGTTAAAAGAAGCCATGACTATTTTATCTTCTTCAAAAACAATTGGTTCAATTGGTAAACGATTAAACCAATCGTCTTTAAAACCCCTATTTATTTCTTCGATACCCTTGTTTAAGGCTTCTTGGCCATTAAACAAAACATTAAATTTTGTGGTTATTGCATGAAAATTTCTGCCGATAACAGTATCTTTTTTTGTGCTACAAGAATACGCAGCAACAAAAAGAATAAGAATTACAATTATTTTTTGAGTGTATTTTTTCACACGGATGCATCTAAATTAAAAAATATTTTAAAGAAACTAAAAACTCTTATATAAAACTATTTTCTAACGAAAAAAGTATACATAAGAGCGTAAAAATAGTAATAAAATAAGAATAGTCTCTTTAAACTGAAAAATAGCTTTCTAATTCTTTTAAAGTCTCTGTGGATGTTTGGATGTCTTTTACCACATTTCCTTTATCTAAAACCACAATTCTTTCGCAAACTTCGGTTACGTGTGTTAAATCATGACTCGAAATTAAAACGGTAACTTGTTTGTCTCTAGTTAACTCCTTAATAATCATTTTTAATCTAATTTGTGTTGTAGGGTCTAAATTGGCAAAAGGTTCGTCTAAAACAATCACTTTAGGAGTTCCCATCATGGCAGCAACAATTCCTGCTTTTTTTTGATTTCCTTTGCTTAAATCTCTTAAATATTTTTTCTTTCCTGTAATTTCTCCGTTAAAAAATTCATCAAACTGATGTAAATATTTTGCAACATCGGCCTTGTTCATTCCTCTTAAATCGCCAATAAACTCGAAGTATTCTTCTGGAGTTAAATACCCAATTAAAAAAGATTCATCAATAAAAGAACCTGTAAAAGTTTTCCAGTCTTCACTAGTATTTACTTGAATATTATTATTTACAATTGCGCCAGTAGTTGGTCTTACCAAATCTAGAAGTATGTTAAAATAGGTTGTTTTTCCTGCTCCGTTATTACCTACCAAACCAAAACTTTGACCTGTAGGAATTTCTAAAGAATCTATATGTAAAACTTCCGTTTTTCCGTATTTTTTTGAAAGTTGCGTAGTTTGTATCATTATTTTGTGTCTTAGTTTTCTTGATTAAATGCGTGAATCATTACATATTTGTTTGTAATGTATTTTTTGGTTATAAAAGCCATTATTTTTTGATGAAAAGCAATACCAATAAACCCTAAACCAGCAATAACAACTACTGCAATTTCAAAACTTACTAGCCAGTTTACCAATGCAAAAAGTCCCATTGGCAATAACATTAAAGGTAAACCAATTAGCCATTGTACAGCGCCTGTTCCTTGAAGATTCAAAGCCGCTTTTTCATCCAAATTTATTTTTTTTCTATTAAAAGTTCCTCCATATAAAATTACATGTGTGTTTACACCAACATTATAAATCATGGCTGCAAAATGAACCAATAAAACTTTCCATCCAAAATATATATAAGGAATTCCCAATACAAAAAGAGCTACTACACTAATGGTCATCATGGTAAATTTAGATTCTAAATAGCGATGGTATTTAAAATTCTGACTCATTAACATTTTGTAATAACCAGAATCCCAAGCAGGAATAAATTGCCCAAAATTGATTAAAAATGTTCCCGTAGAGAATATACCTACAAAAACATACATAAATTCCATTTTAGCAAACATTGGCTGCGGATAGAAAAATAAGCCATAACCCAACCCCATTAAAATCATCCAAGTAGAAGATTTTGTGCGTTTATTACGCCACATTAAACGCAAATCATTTTTTATAAAAGGTGCTAAATCGCCTAATTTATCTGCAAACGATAAATCGGAGGCGTTTGCTTCTTTTGTTTTTTCTGATATTAAAGCATCTAAATAAACCTCGTTTCTTAATTGTTTATAATTTAATACGTAAAGAACAATCAGTAAAACTAAAAATGCAATTGCGGTTATTGGGTTCTGGCAAATAAAATCAAAACCTTCACCCACAAAACCAGCCAAATTAAAAACTTCATACTGTTGCACTAGAAAACCACCAATTAACAAGGTTACTAATCCGCCAAGGGCGATATTATTTTTATTGATTAAAAAATTTAAAAAATTGGCAGACTGAATTAATAAAATCATAGTTGCTAGCCAGCCTAAAACGCCAACAAACTCGTACCCTTCATTTATTAAAACAACTGAAAACGGAATGTAAAAAAACAATCCCATGATATTAAAAAATGAAAATGACGATTTTACTAAAATAAAGTGTACAATTTTATTTCTTGGAATGTTTAAGGTTAGTAACGGTTTAATGTTCATTACAGGTAATTTTTGCATGATGTATCTAAAAATTAGATCGCCAACAATTGCAAAAAGCAAAAAGGAATTCACTAAAATAAGAGGGTCTTTATCAGGGAATTGTTCTTCTAGGATGTAAAAACCTCCAATACCAATTATTAAAAATGAAGCTGCAAAATAAAGTGCAAAGAGAATTAAAAGAATATTTAAAAAAACGCTTTTTTGCCAATTTGCAGACCTAAAATATTGTTTCCATTCTAACTTTAAAAAGTGTGAAATCATAAGTTTGGTTAATTAGTTTGATTTTTTAATAAGTAGTTGTAAAATGATTTTTGTTACAGATTTTTTACCAATTTATATTCGGGGTAGGTTTCTTGCAATAACTCTTCTGCCTTTTGTGGGATAACATAATTGGACACATAAAACAAAATACAGAGTAATGTTAGGATAATAGAGATTAAAAGAACCCAATAAATATGTAAAGCGCTAAAATCGAATCTTGTTGCATTTACAATATTAAATAAGTTTACAAGAGTAAAACCTGTAAAGCTGTTTTTTGTAGTGCCAATCATTGCTTCTAGTAGAAAAATTTTGTCCTCTTTTTTTTCTTTTTCTTTATGGTGTTTTCTCACTTTATAAACGATAATCATTTCTAAACTAATTAAAACTAAAATGGTTGCTAAGAAAATATATTCTAAAAACTGAATTTGCAAAACGCTAAAAAACAATAGGAAAATAGAAAATGTAATTACAATTTTTGGCACAGTAAACCATTCTTTTGCAAAACGTAAAATAATTTTCCAATACCGTTTATTCATTTGTTTTTGTTTGGCTTCGATAACATCCATAAAACCAAAAATGCCAAATTTTTTGAAAGAGAAATTTCTAGCATCTTCAAAGGAAAGCTTTGGTTTATCTATCCAAATACTTTCAATATCATTTGCTAAATGATCTACCAATTCACTTTGTACATCATAATGATAAACATAATGTTCGCGCGTAAATTTGTAGAGTTCGTCTATTTGATTTTCTGTTAGTTTCATAGTTTATACAATTACAGTAGGATATTGTTCTTTTATCATTTTTTTATTTTGGTAATACACATATTCTCCAGACCAATAAAAAAGCAATAACAATATAAAAACAATTAATTCTATAGCGTTAAAAGTAGCACTTAAAAAACTTTGGTCAGTTCTGCTTCTTGCAAAAAAGTTAAAGATCATGACTAGTAAATAAAACACATTAAAAAAAGGCATCGTCATATTTAAAACTAAAAAAGACTCTTTTTGGCTATCTCTCATATTTACATTAAATAATAATCTAAATCCTAAAAAAATTAAAATGAAACTTAACACCCCAAAAAAAGTGTCTTTATCAACAATACTATTCATTGCGAAAAACAAAACAGCTATCAAAACGAACGTACTTATAATTTTAGGAAGTTTAAAAAACGAAACTAAATGTTGCAATGATTGTTTGTAAAACTGCTTTTTTACAGCATTTGTTTTCTCTTTTAGCAAATCACTAAAACGCTTATCAGAAAAATTATTATGAATATTATTAATTTCTTTTTTAAAATCTAAAGTTGGATTTTCGTCTAATTTTTGCTCTAAAATATTGGCAAAATGATCTACTATCTCTGTTCTAACATCATAGAATTTAATACCACAGATAGAAATGTAATTGTCTATTTGTGAAATTTGTTCCTTTGTAAGTTCCATAGTTTATGAAATTTTATGTTTTTTGATGGCTTCTAGGTGTTTTTTATAAAAATGATGACAGATATAAGTAACAGCAAAACCGCCCGAAAGGAGACCTGTAAAAACAGGATTTAATTCCCCTTGATCATTAAAATGATTTCCTAATAATAAAGGAATAATTAAAAAAATAACAGCTAAATATTGTGTTTTTAAAATAAAACGATAGGTTGTTTTTACTTTGGTTTGTATGGTTTTCACAATAATAAAGAGCATATAAAGTAAAGCAATTAAAGATGCAAAAAATAAAAACTCGCTTAAAAAATCTTGTGTATTTTTAGAAAAAACAAACGAAAAACTCTTTAAAATTATTACAGGTAATAAATATGCCGTTAAATATAAAAAGTAAAATGGTTTAAACATTTTTACCGCATTTTTTACCACAATTTTAGAATCAGAATATTGGAATCCAAAAAAGAAACTTGAGGTTTCTCTAAAATGTTTTTCCCATTTTAAAACGGTTATTTTAAAAGCGTTTTCAAAAGAATAATTTTTAGTAAGCAAACTTTCTATATCAGAAATCATATGATCTAAAACTTCTACTTTTAAATCTATAAAATCGAATTTTTTATGGTAGAGATAATTTTCTACATGTTGCAGTTGTTCTGTTGTTAATTCCATAGCTAAAATATTACTCCAAACTAAATTTAGGGTTCACTAAATGCTGCATCGTTCTTAAAAACTCCTGCATTTCTTCCAACTTATTAGCGGTTTCTTTCGTGCCACTTTCTGTGAGTTTGTAATATTTTCTTAGTCTATTGCCAACTTTGGCAACTTCAACATCTAGCAAACCATCGGCTTCTAATTTGTGCAAAGCTGGGTACAAAGCGCCTTCTGTAATTTGCAATTCGCCTTTTGTCAATTCTTTTACATGTTGCGTAATTTCATATCCGTACATTTTATCATTGGTTTCTAATAATTTTAAAATGATGGTTTGTAAAGAGCCTTTGAATAATTTCTGATTTCCCATGTTTGGTTGTGTAATCGTTTATTTGTGTAATCGTGTAATTGTAAAACTGACCTTTTGTTACTTCGAGTGATTTCGATTTTCATCGAAATTGTATCGAGAAGTTTTTTTTATCCATCGCATTAAAAATACTTCATAAATACATTTCATAAAATCCAAATATACATAATTTTTTGATGCATAGAATTCTTATGTATAAATTTTTTTTAAATCATTTATTCTATTATAGTAATTTAAAAGAGGCACAAAACAATGAAAAGTTATGAAATTCGTTTGCCATTTCGTAATTTCGGGAGATGGAATTACAGCCTCCTTTTCGCAAAATAATTCACGTAGATATGGATGCTTTTTATGCATCTGTAGCGCAATTAGACAATCCTGAATTAAGAGGAAAAGCCGTTGCCGTTGGCGGAAGCGAAATAAGAGGTGTTATTTCTGCAGCTAGTTACGAAGCGCGTAAATTTGGTGTAAAATCTGCAATGAGCAGCAATTTAGCCAAACAAAAATGTCCTCATTTAATTTTCGTAAAAACCGATTTTGCGCGTTATAAAGAAATATCAGCTAAAATTAGAGAAATTTTTTACGACTATACAGATTTAGTAGAACCTCTTTCGTTGGATGAAGCGTATTTGGATGTCACAGACAATAAAAAAGGGAATCCGTCTGCAAGTTTAATCGCCCAAGAAATTAGACAGCGAATTTTTGATGAAGTTGGTTTATATGCATCTGCAGGAATTTCTATTAACAAATTTATTGCAAAAGTGGCTTCGGACATTAACAAACCAAACGGACAAAAAACAGTGAATCCGGAGAATGTAATTCAGTTTTTAGAAGAATTACCCGTTCATAAATTTTATGGAGTTGGCAAAGTTACTGCCGCAAAGATGTATAATTTAGGTATTTTTATTGGGAATGATTTAAAGAAAAAATCGTTAGAGGAGCTAGTTAAATTCTTCGGAAAGGCAGGAACAAATTATTACAACATTGTTAGAGGAATTTATAATAGCAGAGTAAAACCAGATAGAATTCAGAAATCAATTGCCGCAGAAAGAACATTTAATGAAAATATTTCTTCAGAAATTTTTATGATTGATAAATTAGAGAAAATTGCTGATGAACTAGAAAGACGCATGAAAAAATCTGACACAAAAGGGAAAACGATTACGCTAAAAATTAAATATTCAGATTTCACACAACAAACAAGAAGTAAAACAAAAGATATTTTTATGCAAACAAAACGCGATTTTTTCCCAGTGGTAAAAGAATTGCTTTTTCAAGAAAAATTAAAAAATTCTGTGCGGTTATTAGGAATTTCTTTCGGAAATTTAAACACAGAAAAAAAGGAGCCTTTTTGGGTGCAATTAAAATTTGAGTTTTAACGTAAACCGTTTTTTTGACTTTTACAGAAATGGGCTCAAATGTTTGGTTGAGTGCAGTCGAAACCTATTTAAAAATGAAAACAGAAATACTAAGAACAAATTCAGGAAATCAAGATTTCGTTATTTTAATACAGCAATTAGATGCGTATCTTAAAATTACGGATGGTAATGAACACGCATTTTACAATCAGTTTAATAATATTGATGTCATTAAAAACGTGGTTGTAGTTTATGCTGATGATAAAGCTGTTGGTTGCGGAGCAATTAAAAAGTTTGATATTGAAACAAGTTCAGCACAAGGAAAAAATGCTATGGAAGTAAAAAGAATGTTTGTTTCTTCTGAGCACAGAAACCAAGGGTTTGCACAAAAAGTGTTACAAGAATTGGAAATTTGGGCAAAAGAATTAGGCTATAAAAATTGCGTTTTAGAAACGGGAAAAAGACAACTCGAAGCTGTAAAGTTTTATCAGAAATGTGGATACGGTGTAATTTCGAATTACGGACAATACAAAGAAATGGAAAACAGTATTTGTTTTCAAAAAAAGATATAAATGAACTACAGTTATTGGGAATTAAAAGAATGGTTTACAAACATAGATTATACAATTGTTGGTAGCGGAATTGTGGGTTTAAATTGTGCTTTAGAATTGAAGAAAAAGCATCCAAAAGCGAAAATTATAATTCTTGAAAAAGGAATGCTGCCTCAGGGCGCAAGCACAAAAAATGCAGGTTTTGCTTGTTTTGGAAGTCTATCAGAAATTATTGACGATTTAAATTCTCATACAGAAGAAGAGGTTTATGATTTGGTTGATCAACGTTGGAAAGGGGTACAATTATTACGTGCAAATTTAGGAGACGAGAACATCGATTTTCAACAAAATAAAGGTTTTGAACTTTGCAAAGACAACGCTTTTTTTGAGGAATGTATTTCTAAAAAAGAGGAAATTAATCAGCTTTTAAAACCAATTTTTAAAGCGGATGTTTTTTCTATTTTTGATAATATTTTTGGTTTTAAAAAAGTACATCAGCAATACATTGTAAATAATTTTGAAGGTCAGATTGATACTGGTAAAATGGCTTCTAAAATGTTATTAAAAGTTCAGAAACTAGGTGTTAAAATAGTAAACACTATTTCTGTGGATGGTTTTGCCGAAACAGGAAATAAGATTGAAGTAAAAACGGATAAATTAAATTTTAAAACCAATAAATTATTTATTGCAACAAATGGTTTTGCTTCTCAACTTTTACACGAAAATGTGCAACCAGCAAGAGCGCAAGTTTTGATAACCAAACCAATTAAAAACTTACATATAAAAGGAACTTTTCATTTAGACAAAGGCTATTATTATTTTAGAAATATTGATGATAGAATCCTTTTTGGAGGCGGAAGAAATCTTGATTTTAAAACCGAAGAAACTACCCAATTTGGCGAGACTGCGATCATTCAAAATGAATTAGAAAAAATATTAAAAGAAACTATTTTGCCAAATACTACTTTTGAAATTGAACACAGATGGAGCGGAATTATGGGTGTAGGAAATCAGAAAAAAGCAATTGTAAAACAAGTTTCTGAAAATGTTTTCTGCGGAGTGCGTTTGGGCGGAATGGGAATTGCAATTGGTAGTTTGGTAGGTAAAGAACTAGCAGAATTATTAAAATAAATGGATCTCTCGACTGCGCTCGAGATGACACTAAAATAAATGGAGAAAAGTATGCAAACTGCTAATCATAAAAAAAACAACTTAAAAACTGATGTTATTATCATTGGAGGCGGTTTGGCGGGTTTATGTAATGCAATTCACCTGTCTAAATTTGGAAAAAAAGTGTTGTTGATCGAGAAAAATGAATATCCGAAACACAAAGTTTGTGGCGAATATATTTCGAATGAAGTTTTGCCTTATTTGGCGTTTTTAGACATCAATCCTTTTGATTTTGGAGCTGTAAAAATTGATAATTTTCAACTTTCAACAACAACAAATAATTTAATTTCAACCAAATTACCTTTTGGCGGATTTGGAATTTCACGATACACATTGGATTTTGAGTTGGTAAAAAAGGCAAAGCAAAACGGTGTAGAAATTTTACAAGACTCCGTTGTAAATATTGCTTTTTTAGAGGATATTTTTCACGTAGAAACAAAAGAAAATAATGTTTTTACTTCAAAATTTGCTATTGGTGCTTTTGGGAAACGTTCTTTACTAGATGTAAAAATGGATCGTGATTTTATTCAAAAAAAATCTCCTTATTTAGGTGTAAAAATTCATGTAAAAGGAAAATTTCAACAAGATTTAGTAGCGCTTCATAATTTTAAAGGAGGGTATTGTGGGGTTTCCAAAATAGAAAATAATGCTATTAATTTGTGTTACATTACTAATTATTTAGCCTTTAAAAAGTATAAAAATATTGATGATTTTCAGGAAAAAGTTGTTTTTAAAAATCAATTTTTAAAAGAAATATTCCAAAATACAGAACCAATATTCGAAAAGCCACTTTCTATTAGTCAGATTTCTTTCGAAACTAAAAATCCAATTGAAAACCACGTGATGATGTGTGGTGATTCTGCAGGAATGATTCATCCACTTTGTGGCAACGGAATGAGCATGGCAATTCAATCTGCACAAATAGCATCTAAATTGATTCTAAATTACACAGAAGGTGTTATTTCATCAAGAAAAGAGCTCGAAATACAGTACATTAGACAGTGGAATCGTCAATTTAAATGGAGGTTAAAAGCAGGTCATTTTATAGCAATGTTATTTAGAAAAGATACAATTGCAAATATATTATTACAGATTTTAAGAAGAGTTCCATTTTTATTGCCGATGATTATTAAACAAACGCACGGTAAACCAATGAAAGTATAATGGATTTTTTTATCAGCACAAAAAGCAGAACAGACAAAGAAGAATTAATGGATGATTTTTCTATTGGCGGTGATTTATTAAGAGATACTTTAGATAAATTAGAAAATATAAATCGTTGGTTGGGCGGAAATAAAGTAACCGTAAACGGATTAAAAACAATTTTAAAAAACAGCTTGAAAGCGCAAGAAATTACAATTATAGATATTGGTTGTGGTCATGGCGATATTTTGCGAGATGTTGCTAAGTTTGGCAGAAAAAATGGCTATCAATTTAAATTAATTGGTATTGACGCAAACCCTACTGCAATTGAATACGCGAATGAATTGTCGACAGAATATCCAGAATTGAGTTTTGAAATCCAAGATATTTTCTCTGATGAATTTAAAAAGAGAACGTTTGACGTGGTTCTAGCAACTTTATTTTTACATCATTTTAAAGCGCCAGAATTGGTTTCGTTTTTAAATAATACATTAAAACAAACTAAAATAGGGATTGTTGTAAACGATTTACACAGACATAAATTAGCCTATTATTTATTTATGTTGCTATCAATTTTTATTAAAAATAAAATGATTATTGAAGACGGATTAACTTCTGTTTTAAGGGGGTTTAAAAGAACAGATTTAATAGAACTGTCAGAAAAAATAAATGTAAAACCTACGATTTTGTGGAAATGGGTATTTAGATATTTGTGGATTCTAAAAAGTTTAAAGCCAGAAATTTTAAAAAAAGTAGAGAAATAAAAGCTAAAATAGCAGTTAAATCTGTGTAAGAAAAAGTGTATAAAAAATTATGAAAGTAAAAATAACAGCGGTTGCAAAACAACTTCCAAATTATTACCGAGAAACAAAAGATATCATTCCGTTTGTACAACTATGGATGCAAGATCAAGACACTCGTTTTCAACGAAAAGTAACAAAACTTTTTGAAGGCGCTGGCGTTGATAAGCGCTATTCAATTATGGATCCTGAGGAGGTTTTTACAGCGACTTCTTTTGAAGATAAAAATAATATTTACGCAAGAGAAGTTGTACAGTTGGCAGAACAATCGCTAAAAAAATCATTAGAAAAAGCAAACCTAAAAGCAACGGATTTAGATTACATTATTACCGTAAGTTGCACGGGAATTATGATTCCTTCCATAGACGCGTATTTGATAAATTCTCTTGGAATGAAGCAAGATATTGTGCGTTTGCCAGTTACAGAAATGGGCTGTGCAGCAGGAGTTTCGGGCATTATTTATGCTAAGAATTTCTTAAAATCAAACCCGAATAAAAGAGCAGCAGTAATTGCGGTAGAAGCACCAACAGCTACATTTCAATTAGAAGATTATTCGATGGCAAATATTGTAAGTGCTGCAATATTTGGTGATGGTGCATCCGCAGTAATTTTGTCTTCTTACGAGGAAGATAAAGGCCCAGAAATAATTGATGAAGCCATGTATCATTTTTACGACGCAACACATATGATGGGTTTTAATTTGGTAAATTCTGGATTACAAATGATTTTGGATAAGGAAGTTCCGCAGAAAATTTCAGATCACTTTCCGGCGATTGTACATCCATTTTTAGAACGAAATAACTTAACGATTGAAGATATTAATCACTTAATATTTCATCCGGGAGGAAAGAAAATTGTGCAAACAGTAGAAGCTTTATTTGGCGTTTTAGGTAAAAATATAGACGATACAAAAGAGGTGCTAAGATTATACGGTAATATGTCTAGCGCAACCGTTTTATATGTTTTAGAACGTTTTATGGATCGAAATCCTGCAAAAGGAGAACGCGGTTTAATGTTAAGTTTTGGCCCTGGTTTTTCTGCACAGAGAATTTTATTAGAATGGTAAATTTTAAATTAATTTTAATCGTTACACTGAGTTTGCCGAAGTGAAATAAATAAAAAATGAGAGAATTTCAGGATAAAAATGAGTGGGCAATTATTATAGGAGGTTCTAGCGGATTAGGTTTGGCAACGGCAAAAAAGTTGGCGAAGCACGGCATGAATATTTGTGTTGTTCATAGAAACTCGAGAGCTCAAATTCAAGAAATTGAAAAACATTTTGACGAGATTAGAGAAGAAAATAGCGCATTTATTTCTTTTAATATAGATGCTTTAAACAGCGAAAAAAGAGAAAGTGTTTTATCAGAAATAAAAGAGAGATTAGGATTAAAAGGTAAAGTTAAAACCTTGGTGCATTCAATTGCAAAAGGCAATTTAAAACCGATGGTTTCTGAAAATGAAATCCTAAGCTTGACGAAGGGAGTATTACAAAACGACGATTTTCAAATAACAATTAATGCAATGGCGATTAGTTTGTATGATTGGTTTCAAGCAATTTTTGATAAAAAACTATTTGCGGATGATGCCAGAATTATCAGTTTCACAAGTGAAGGAAATACAAAACCTTGGAAAAATTATGCAGCAGTTTCTGCGGCAAAAGTTACTTTAGAAGCTATTTCTAGAAACATTGCCTTAGAGTTTGCGCCCTCTGGAATTAGAGCAAATTGCATTCAGGCGGGAGTTACGAATACCGCTTCTTTAAATATGATTCCGGATAGTGAAAGCATCAAAAACCACACCTTAAAAAGAAATCCTTTTGGTAAATTAACAACTCCAGAAGATGTTGCAAACGTAGTTTATTTATTAAGTAAAGACGAAGCTGCGTGGATTACCGGAACGATTATAAAAGTTGATGGTGGCGAAAGTTTAAGTTAAAAATGGATAAAAAAAACATCATACAATATTTACCTTACAGCAAGCCTTTTTTGTTTGTGGATGAACTTTTAAAAGTTTCAGAGAATGGAGTTACAGGAACGTATATATTCAAAGAAAATGAGTTTTTTTACCAAGGTCATTTTAAAGAAAATCCAATAACGCCAGGTGTAATTTTAACGGAAACGATGGCGCAAATTGGGGTAGTTTGCCTCGGAATTTATTTGTTAAAAGAGCATATTTCATCAGAAAAAAAACCTCAAATAGCCTTAACTTCCAATCAAATTGATTTCTTTTTACCCGTGTATCCAAATGAAAAAGTAAGAGTTGTTTCAGAAAAAGAATATTTTAGATTTAACAAATTAAAATGTGCAGTAAAAATGTATAATGTAAAGGACGAATTGGTTTGTAGAGGAACTATTTCTGGGATGATTATCGCTAAATAAAAACTGTCCGTTTGAGTGAACCCGCTTTTGGGCGGTTTTGTGTCGAGAACAGATTAAAACGTATTAAAATTGAAAAACAGAGTCGTAATTACAGGTTTAGGAGTTGTCGCGCCAAACGGTGTGGGATTAGAAGCGTTTACAAAAGCTATAAAAACAGGAACATCAGGAATTACTTTTCATCAAGAATTACAAGATAAAGGTTTCTCTTGTTGTATTGGCGGAATTCCAGAAGTCTCCGAAGAAAAAAAGTTAGCATATTTAACGCCTCTGCAACTTCGAGGGTTTAACAGTACTTCTATTTTGTATGGTTGTATGGCCGGAATCGATGCTTGGAAAGATGCTGGTTTTTCTGTGGATGAAAACTCAGATTTAGACTACAATTCGGGTTTAATTTTCGGAACAGGAACTTCAGGAATCGAGAAATTTAGAGAATCCATTTACTTGATTGATGAACAAAAAGTAAGACGCTTAGGAAGTACTTCTGTTGTGCAAACGATGGCAAGCGGAATTTCTGCTTATTTAGGAGGAATTTTAGGTTTTGGGAATCAAGTAACCACAAATTCATCTGCGTGTACAACTGGCACAGAAGCACTTTTATTAGGTTTTGAACGTATTAAAAACGGAAAAGCAAAACGGATGTTAGTAGGCAGTTCTAGCGACAGCAGCTTGTATACCTGGGGTGGTTTTGATGCGATGAGAGTCATGTCTTATAAACACAACGAAACGCCAGAAAAAGGGTCTAGACCGATGAGCGAAACGGCATCAGGCTTTGTACCTGGAAGTGGAGCAGGAGCCTTAGTTTTGGAATCTTTAGAAAGTGCTTTAGCAAGAAATGCAAGGATTTACGCGGAGGTTTTAGGAGGAAACATCAATTCTGGCGGACAAAGAAACAGCGGAACATTAACCGCTCCCAATCCAGAAGCAGTTCAGAAATGTATTACAGATGCGTTGTTAGATTCAAAAATTAAAGCATCAGAAATTGATGTAATAAACGGACATTTAACAGCAACATCTAAAGACGGATTAGAAATTGAAAATTGGTCGAACGCTTTACAAAGAAAAGGAACAGATTTTCCGTATATCAATTCTTTAAAATCGATGGTTGGACATTGTTTGGCAGCAGCTGGCGCAATTGAATCTGTAGCTTCTGTGCTGCAAATTAAAGAACAGTTTGTTTTTCCGAATATCAATTGTGAAGACATTCATCCAGAAATAACAGCATTGATTTCTTCGGATAAAATACCGACTAAAATGATTGAAAAAAATATAAATATTGTAGCAAAAGCAAGTTTTGGTTTTGGGGATGTAAATGCATGTGTTATCTTTAAAAAATATGAATAATAAAATGACAAAAGAGGAATTAATTATAAAGTTAAAAGTGATTGTAAAACCATACATTCAAGATGAGGAAGCTTTTAAAAACTTAACAGAAGAAACAGATTTTATCAATGATTTAAAAATTAATTCTGCAAATTTAGTAGATGTTATTCTAGATGTAGAAGACGAATTTAATATCGAAATTGATAACGATTCTATGGAAAAAATGCTTTCCGTAAAAGCGGCAATGCAAATTATTGAAGAAAAACTATCTGCATAATGATTGGGAATGATATTGTTGATTTAGAGTTGGCAAAAACCCAAAGTAATTGGCAACGAAAAGGGTTTTTAGAAAAACAATTTACACCTTATGAACAAAAGAATATTTTAAATTCTAAAAACTCGTTTTTACAAGTTTGGTTATTTTGGAGCATGAAAGAAGCGGCATATAAATGTCACGTTCAAGAGTTTCAAAAACGGTTTTTTGCACCAAAAAAAATTAGCTGTAAAATACTTTCAAATTCGGAAGGAATTGTAGAAATAGAGAGTTCTTTATACTGTATAAAATATTTAATATCAACACGTTATATTCATAGTTGTGCTGTAAAAAATAAAAACAGTAAAATGGTTTCAGACTCATTTTTTATAGAGAAAAACACTTCTCAAACCAACATTACAAATCAACAAATGTTGTCTTATTTTCCTGAGGATGTGGTTGTTCAAAAAAACGAATTCGGAGTTCCGTTTTTATATCAACAAGAAAAAAAATTACCAATTTCTGTTTCAACTTCTCATCATGGAAATTATGGTGGATTTGCTTTTTTACATACCTAATGAACATTAAACAAGAACTTTTTAAACAATGTGAAGCGTTTGTGCATAAACGAGCACAAACGGTTGAGGAAATTATTTCATCAAACCAAAAAGCATTGCACTCGGAAACTAAAAGTTCTGCGGGAGATAAACACGAAACAGGAAGAGCAATGTTGCAGTTAGAAATGGAAAAAGCGAGTCAGCAATTTGCTGGAATTCAAGAAATGAGAGAAATTTTATCAAAAATTAGCACGACTAAAACTTCGAAAATTGCTCATTTGGGAAGTGTTATTTTTACAGATACAACCAATTATTTTTTAAGCATTTCTGCGGGTAAGTTAACAGTTGATGGATGTGTTTTTTTTGCGATCTCGGTATCTTCTCCAATCGGAAAAATATTATTAGGAAGCAATGAAAATAAAGCGCTTTCTTTTAACGGAAAAGAAATAAAAATAAGAGAGATTTTGTAAAAGAAAGGGCAATAGTTTCCCCTTTTTGTAATGCTGTAGAATTATTAAAAAATATTTTTTGACTTTCAAATTCTGCTTTAACCAACCAAAAAGAACCTTTAAAATAGGTTTCAAGAACTATTGCAGGCAAGTTAGAATCTTCTACTATTTTTATTTGATGAGGATATAATAAAACATTTTTACCATCAATAGTAATTTCGTTTACATCATTGAATAAACTGGCAACATATTTTTCTTTTGGGTTATTGTAAATCTTAATTGGTGTGTCGTTTACTAAAATTTTGTTTTTTCGGATTACAATTAATTGGTCAGCAAAAGAAAGAGCATCACTTTTGTCATGCGTAGCAACAATACAAGCTATGTTTTTTTCTTTTAAATAGCGAAACAAATTTCTTCGCAAAGAATTTTTTTTAAAATTATCTATTTGGCTAAAAGGCTCATCTAGTAGTAACAGTTTAGGTTCATTTGCCAAAGCTCTAGCAATGGCAACGCGTTGCTTTTGGCCACCACTTAAATTTTTAACTTTTGTGTTTGCAAAAGGTTTCATTTCGATAACTCCTAGTAATTCTTGCGTACGTTTTTCACTTTCTTCGGGATAAAAGCGCGATAAGAATTTCTTAATATTTTCAGAAACGGAAGTGTAGGGCATTAAATCGAAATCTTGCGCAACATATTTAAAAAAATCCATTCCAGGCACTAAATGAAATTTAGGTCCTAAAACCCTAGTTTCTTTCCAAAAAATTTCTCCTTTTTTTAAGTCTACTAAACCGTAAATGGCTTTTAAAAGTGTAGATTTTCCGCAGCCACTTTCGCCCATTACACAAAGATGTTCGCCTTCATTTAAAGTGAAGTTAAAATTGTTTAAAACAATTTTATTTTTAAAATACCCAAAAGTAATATTGTTTACATGCAGCATATAATGCTATAAAAATCTATTATACCAGCTATTTTCTATACTAATTTCCCAGAAATTTTCAAGATCTTCTTTATTGTTTATCAAGTTGTCAAAAATGATAGTTTTACTTGTAACAGCCTTGTTTTTAACTAATTTTTTAAAGTCTTTTAGTTCTTTGTATTGTACAAATTCACCTTGTTTAAAGCAAGCATTCATTTTGTCTAAAAGTTCAACTTTGTAAGTTTCTTGAAGCTCTAAAATAAATGAAACAGAAGCATCAATATCTAAATTTGTAATAGTAGTTTCCGTAACATCTGCTACAAAAATGATAAATCTGTTGTGTAAAAATTGATAAGAAGCTTTGAAGTTTTCGTCATCTGCTTTCCAATTTTCTACGAATGTTTTAACTTTTTGCTCAATTTCTACTATTTCTGTTGGATAAAATTTTCTACTAGAAGGATAAACCCAAACCTTAGCATCTTCGGGTAGTGTACTATAATCTACAAACATAACTTATATTTTATGCTGCAAATATACGTAAAGAAAAACCGCAATATTGGTATTCAATTTTGCAGTTTTTAAAGAGTATTCTTATTTTTTTTAAGGTTTTTTTTAATTCTTCCTCATTAATTTTACAAAATCTTCTTGTGTGCTTTTACCTTTGTCTTTGTTATACCAAAGTTGTAAATTTTGTTTAAAATCGGCATCTAAAGCACCGTTTTTCGTTTTATAATCCGCAACCATTTCTGTTGCTATATCTGGTCTTGGTCCCCAGGTATTAAGAACATTGTTGTCTTTGTCCATTGCAATTAATTTAGGAATAGATCTACTTCCGTTTGTTAAAAATAAATCCATTAAGTCTAGATTTTCATCACGTAAAACTAGTTTTAAATTGATGTTTTTATTAAAATCTGCCATTTTATTGATAACGGGTAAGTTTTGCGCAGCATCTCCGCACCAACCCTCTGTAAGTAGTAACCAAGTTACAGGTTCGGTTATTTTTTGAACTTCTTTAATAGTTTCATCAGAAATTTGAATGTTTTTGTCCAGTCGTTTCATTCGAGTGGCATTTAATAAACTATAATTTGTTAAATCTGCGGACTGATTTGGACCTGTAGATTTATTTTCAGCCAATAACTTTTTAACGAGGTCTTTATATTCTTGGTAAGAAATGCTGTTTTTTAAACTGTTTTCTAGTGTGTTTTTCATAATTATTAAAACTTGAATTCTAAAACTTAGACGCAAAAATGTAAAGTAACTTACATTCTTTTATTGTTTGATTTAGTTTAATAAAAGATAAATATAAAAATGCTTATTTTTACAAATAAATTTTAAAATTTGAAAAATAGTTTACCCTTATTAGTTTTTATCATCTTTTTTTCTTGTGTTAAAAAGAAAGAAGAGATGCAACAAAAACAAGAAATAAAACCACTTTTAAGCGTGGTTAAAAATTATAATGTTGCAGAAAAAATAAATCCACTTTTTTTACAAGATACAGAAGGCTGGCAAGAATTAAAAGCAGTTGATAATTTTTTATTAAGGTTTAAAAAAGTTTCTCCAAATGAAATTTTAAGCAACGCTTTAGAATTAAAAGGATTGGTACAAGCTCTAAAAGAGAATATAAAACCCCCATTATTTGAGAATGCTTCTTTTAATACAAGAATAAACATTTTACAGAATGAAACTTTACGTTTGGCAGATATGACGTTTATACCAGCCATAAAAGCTACAGAAGTTACGGCACAAGCAAATAAAATTATAAATGCATATTCGGATATTAATTCTAAAATAAATTCAATTTTATTAAAAAAAGGCTTTGAAGACGATATCGACATAGATATTGCTTTTATAGGATTAGATTCTACCAAAATTGATAGTGTTTCTAGAAAATCAATCAAAAAAGAATTTAAAGAGAGAAAGGATAACAACAACGGTTTATTAAAGTCAAGGCAGCAGTAACTAATTAAAAAGCTTGTTTTTCTTTTATCTATACTTGTTTCACAATATCGTAAAACGAGTGTTTATATATTAAAAAAAGTTTAAGAAACTATTTCATTTACAGTTTTATAAATCAAATCGGTTTCAAAACCTTTTCGCATTAAAAAGTCAATGAGTTTTTTCTTTCTTTTGTAGATATTAGGTTCAGAAATCACTTCATTTCTATTTTCAGTAATTCTATAAATAGTTTTTAAATACGCTTCTTCATCAATTTCTTTTAGTGCCGTTTTTATATTGTAGGCAGAAATATCTCTAAACTTTAATTCTCTTACGATTCTTGGTTTTCCCCAGCTTTTAATTCTGAATTTACCACGAGCATAACTTTTAGAAAAACGTTCTTCGTTTAAAAAGTTGTCTTTCATCAAACTTAAAAGAATGAGTTCTCTAGCTTCGGGAATTAATTGAAAATCGCGCATTTTCTGTTCAACTTCTTTATGACACCGGTCTTGATACACGCAATAGTTCTCTATTTTGTGTTTTATTTCATTTACTGTGTACGATTTCTTTTTTTCAAACATATTATCGAAAATACAAAAAGAGGATGAATTCATTATAAATTCATCCTCTTTATATCTAAAATTATATTTTTTATCCTATTTCTTGAATCTGACTTTCTATTTTGACGGTTTGACTATCCGCTTTTAATTGCCCTTTTACTCTCATTTTAAACTTAGTAATTAAAAAGAATAAAATTGGCACTACAATTAATGTTAAGAAGGTTGCAACAAACAGACCATAAATAACGGTTTTTGCTAAAGGTCCCCAGAAAATAACATTATCACCACCAATATAAATATTGGCATCAAACTCACTAAACAAAGTAAAGAAGTTAATGTTTAAACCAATTGCTAACGGAATTAACCCTAAAATAGTAGTTATTGCAGTTAATAAAACGGGTCTTAATCGCGCTTTACCAGCTTGTACAATGGTGTCAAATAACACATTTAACGGCAAATACTCTTCTTCAGAAATTCCGTCTTGTAGTTTTCTTCGGTTAATTAGCAACTCGGCATAGTCTAATAAAACAACTCCATTGTTTACTACAATTCCGGCAAGCGATATTATACCAACCATTGTCATCATAATAACAAATGGTGTGCCAGAAATTACTAATCCCCCAAAAACCCCTATAAAGCTCAAAAAGATGGCTAACATAATAATTCCGGGTTTAGAAACTGAGTTAAATTGGAAAATCAGAATAAAGAAAATCAGTAGTAATCCTGTAAAAAAAGCGCCAACTAAAAAGGTCATTTGCTTATTTTGTTCTTCAATTTGACCTGTATAATCAATTTTAATACCTTTATGTAAATCCTTAAAATTTTTCATAGAATTCTGAATTCTAGCAACTACAGCACCTGCATCTGTTTCTCCCGGGGATAGGGCAGAATATACTGTTACAACTCTTTTTACACCTTTATGTTTAATAGCACTAAAACCAGAGCTATTTTTTTGAGAAGCTACCGCAGAAACTGGTATTTCTTTAATTTTACCAGAAGCTTGATCTCTAAAGGTTATTTTCTGATTAAAAACAGCACTTTTATTATACCTGTCGTTTTTATTAAAGCGAACGTAAATATCATAATCTTCACCATTTTGTTTGTAAATACCTGCTTTATTCCCAAAAACTGAAGCTCTTAATTGTTGCCCAACTTGCCCTGTACTAACACCTAATTCTCCTGCTTTTTTACGATCAACCAAAACCTGCATTCCTGGTTTTGATTTATTTACATCTATTTTTAACTCATCAATACCAGAAATACTTTGCGTGTTTAAATAATCGCGCATTCTTTCTGCAGTAAAAATTAATTCCTCATAATCTTCGCCGTTTAGTTCTATGTTAATTGGCGATCCTGCTGGCGGGCCGGCTGCATCTTTTTCTACAGAAATTAAAACTCCTGGATAAATACCAACTAAGGCAGCTTGTACTTTTTGACGTAAAATTTCACTATCTTCTCCTTTTCTATATTTATACTCACGCATAGAAGCCGTGATTTTTCCTTTATGTGGCATTTCTGCGGATGAACCTCCATCTGTTTGAGGATTTCCTGCGCCTTCACCAACTTGAGAAACCGTGCTTTCTACCATGTAATTATAGTCGCCGTCTGTGTACGTATCTTGATTTAAAACTTTGTATACTTTTTGTTCAATTTCTGATGTAATCTGGTTTGTTTTTTCGATATCTGTTCCTTCAGGATATTCGATATACACAATAATCTGATTTGGTTTGTTGTCTGGAAAAAACTCAACTTTTGTTCTTTGTTCTTTTAAAGACCAACCAAACGCCATAAATGCAGCTATAAGTAGCATAAAAGTTACTGTAACTAAAATATACGGTCTCCAGCCAGTTAGCGCCCTTTTTAATTGTCTTTCGTACCAATTCTCTAATGAAACTAAAGTGTTTTTTTGAAAGTAATTTGCGGCCTTTCTTAAAACCAATCGATACACCCAAAACATAATGGCTGTAAAAATAATTAAACTTCCTAAAGCATTATATGCGCCACCAAAGAAGAAAATGAACAAACCAATAACCGTCATACTACTTGTTAATCGGATGATGTTTTTTAAAGGCATATTTTTATCTTCTATACTCATAAATTGAGAAACCAATACCGAGTTAAAGAAAATTGCCACAAATAAAGAGGAACCTAAAACAATTGATAATGTAATAGGTAAAATCACCATAAATTGCCCCATAATTCCTGGCCAAAGCCCTAGAGGAATAAAAGCAGCAACTGTAGTAGCTGTAGAAATTATAATAGGATACGCAATTTCTCCAATTCCTTTTTTTGCAGCTTCTTTTTTACTCATTCCTTCTTCATCCATTAAACGGTAAACGTTTTCAACAACTACAATTCCGTTATCTACTAGCATTCCAAGTCCCATAATTAGACCAAAAAGTACCATCGTATTTAATGTGTAGCCCATTGCGCCTAATATCATTAAAGACATAAACATAGACATCGGAATTGCAAAACCCACAAAAATTGCGTTTTTAAATCCGAGGAAAAACATTAGAACGATTACCACTAAAATAACTCCGAAAATAATATTGTTTACCAAATCGTCTACTTGACCAATCGTTTTTGGAGATTGATCATTCGTTATTGTAACTTCTAAGTCTGACGGAAAAATAACCTCTTTTGCATTTTTTACAATTACGCCAATTTTGTCTGCGGCAGCAACCATATTTTCTCCAGACCTTTTTTTAACATCTAACATTACAACCGGAGCTCCGTTTTCTCTAGCGTAGGTTGTTTTGTCTTTGTCTTTAAAGTGTATTTCTGCGACATCCTTTAAATAAATAGGGTTATTATTTTCTGATTTGATTACAAAATCTCCTAAATCTGATGGACTTTCAATTTCACCAATAATTCTTATAGTTCTTCTCTGTTTACTTGTAATAAAATTACCAGCAGACATGGTTACATTTCCACGATTAATAGCATTTGTAATATCGTCAAAACTAACTTTAGAAGCCATCATTTTGTATATATCTACCGCAACTTCGACTTCTTTATCTTGCGCACCGCGAATAGCTACTTTTTTGATTTCTGTTAAATCTTCAATTTCGTCTTGTAAATATTCTCCAAATTCCTTTAATTTAGCAACAGGGTAGTTTCCAGAAATATTAATATTTAGAATCGGCACTTCTTCAGACATGCTTAATTCAAAAACATTTGGTGTTACTTTTGCCCCGTTAAATATTGGCCAATCTTCACCCGCTGTTTCTTGATCTATTTCGTCTTTTACTTTCTGTTTTGCTTTATTTGGGTCAATTTTCTCGTCAAATTCTATGGTAATAATCGAGTAATCTTCTTGAGAAGTTGAGGTTATTTTTACAACGTTACTTACAGATTTTAACTTTTCTTCTAAAGGATTTGTAATTAGTTTTTCTATATCTTCTGATGTATTTCCAGGATACACAGAACTTACATAAATTTTTGTTTCATTTATTTCTGGAAAATTTTCTCTAGGCATTGAAAAATAAGCTGCAATTCCTAAATAAAGAATTAAAAACATTAAAACATAAATAGTAGTTTTATTTTGTATAGCCCAAGAAGAAAGTTTAAATTCTTTCTCTATTTTTTTGGTTTTTTTAGACATCTTTTCTTCTATTTATTTAGCACTTTAACTACTTGCCCATTATTCACGCTTCTAGCTCCTTCTATAATTATTTCTGTATCGGATGTAAGATTTTTTGTTACTTCAATAAAGTCTCCTTGTGTTTTTCCTGTTTCAATAATTAAACGCTCTGCAATCCCCTCGTTATTCTCTTTTTTATTTTTTACAACATAAATAAACTGTTCACCCTTAGAGTTTTCGGAAATAATGCTTTGCAGAATTAAAATTGCATTGTTATTTGTGTAATCGTTCAACTTTAGTTTTGCCGTTAAGTTTGGTTTTATTGTTCCTTTTAAATTAGGTACATCAATTTCTATTTTAAAAGATCTATTACTTGGGTTGATATAATTACCAACCTGTCTAATTTTAGAGTTTAATGTTTCGCCTAAAACAGGGAAATTTACCTCTACAAACTTACCTTCTGTAATGTTGCTGATATACGTTTCTGGAACCTCAGTTTCAATATACATATTAGAGAGGTTTACTATTCTAAAAATTTCTGCTCCTTGGCCTGGCGCTACAACAGTTCCTCTTTCTTTAAAAACGGCATCTATAATTCCGGCAAAAGGCGCTCTTATCGTAGATTTAGATAACTGACTTTTTAATTGATTTACAGCACTTGCTTGAGCTTCATAAGCTGTTTTTGCTTGTAAAAACTGAATTTCAGATCCAATTTTTTGTTCCCACAATCTCTTTTGACGCTCGTAAGTTGTTTTTGCTAATTGAGCATTTGCTTCTAATTGTGCTAATTGCTGAGACATTCCACCATCATCAATACTTGCTAAAATTTGACCTTTGCTTACTCTATCGCCCTCCTGTACAAAAACATTTTTTAAAATACCAGGCATTTCTGGATATACTAAAATATTTTGCTTTGTTTGTACATTTCCCTGTAATTCTATAAAGTGGGTAAAAACAGCTTCTTTAATTGTTAGAGTTGTAATTAACGGCGTGTTTTTGTCTTTATTTAAAGCATCTAACTTGTCATTTAATTTTTTTAAATCATCTGCTAATAGTTGCAGTTTTTCGTCAATTTCTAATTTTCTTGAATTTATTTGCGTAACATCATCCGTAGCTATAATTTGATCTATAGAAACTTCTTTTTTATTTCCGCAAGCGGTAAAAATTAGTGTTGTTAATAATAATAGAAATATGTTTTTCATAATAGTTTTTAGTTATTTAATTGGTATGTTTAATGCGTTTTCTAATGTTGCTTTTTTAGAAATTACTTCTAACATAGATTGTATGTAATTTTGTTGTTGTGAGTATAATTGGTTTTGTGCTAGTAATAAATCGAAACTTGAAGAAATTCCTTCAAAAAATTTAACTCGTTGTTTTTTTTCTATTCTTTCTGATAAGCCAAGATTTTTTTGAGCGGTATTGTAATTTTCTATGCTTAATTGATACTCACTTTTTGCTTTTTCTGACAATAAATTTAAACGTTCTTTAGTTTCTTTTAAGCGTAAATCTGAATTTTCTAAAGCTATTTTTGCTTGAGCTGTTTTAGATTTTCTGCTAAAACTGCTAAAAATTGGCACTTGTAAGCTAACGCCTAGAAGAGAAGAATCAAACCATTGTTGGTCGTTGTTTAAAAATGTAAAAGAATCAGAAAAACCTTGTCGGCCGTAATTAAGAAACGCGTTTATGCTTGGTAAAGCTTTGCTTTGTTCAAACTTCATCATTAAACGTTTCGTTTCTCTATCGTTTTCAGAAATTCTAAAATCGATATGATTGCTCACATTAAATTCTTTAGAAATTAAACCAAGCTCTAAATTGCTCATCACTAACGAGTCTAAAGTATCTGTTAAAATTAGACCTTTATTTATGGTATTACCAAGCGAAAGATTTAGCATTTGATATGCGATTTCTTTCATTCTTAACACGCTACTCAGTTGATTTTTTAAATTTCCTAAAGTAATTTCTAGTTGCTCAACGTCTTCTTCTTCATTCAATCCGTTTTCATAGATTTTCTTGGCATCGTTATAATTTTTTTCAAGAATGGTAATATTACTCTCTAAAATTGCAATGCTATTTTCTGTAACTAAAACATTACCATATGCATTTATTACCGCCTCTCTAGTTAGCAATTCTGTTTTTTCTTCTGCTTGTTTAGAGATTTTTAAAAATGTTTTAGAAGCTTGTAAACCTACTAAATAAGAGCCGTCAAATAATAATTGATTTAAAGTTACCGAGGCATTTATATTTTGCTTTGTGCCAAAAACTACGGGTATAAAACCATCTGGCGCGTCTGGGGTGCTTTCTCTAGTAATATTAAAAAAATCTTCTACCGTTTGCACAACCGATTCTCTGTTATCAAAAGCCGCAGCAGGTAATAAAGAAACTGGCTGCTTTAAAAAATTTTGATAATCTACTTTTCCGTTAATTTGAGGTAAACCAATCGCCGTTGTTTCCCAAACTTTTTCGTTTGCAGACCTAATGTCATTTCTAGCCGCTTTTGTGTTATAACTATTCTCTAACGCAAAGTTTATTGCTTCCCTTAGTGAAAATTGCATTGTTTTCTCTTGTGCTTTTAATGATGCTATAAAAGCAAAAAAAGAAATGATATATATGTATCTCTTCATTTATAATAGATTATTTTTTAATTGATTTTCTAATTGTTGCAATCCTTTTTCTGTTGATATTCCTCTGATGTGATATTCTAAATACAGGCTTATTAAAGTGTTCATAGAATATTTTGTTAACGGAAATAATTGTTGATCTTTAATTCCTATCATTCCACTAAAATAAATTCTGCTAATAAAGTCGATGTCAATCGTGTTTCTAAAGATCCCTGATGCAACACCTCTTTTTAAATTATCCTGAATTGTTTCTTGCATTACATGAAACTGTTTTTGCTTTAAAGACGCATAAATTCTTGGATAATATTTTTGAAGTTGATACAAAGGCGAAGATTTCTCATCTTTTAAATGATTCATTACCACACGCTTAATCTGAAACATTTCATCAATAGGATTCATTTTTTCTTTACAAATAGTATCAATACTACAACAAATAGTATCGAACATATAATCTGTAACAGCAGCCACTAAATCCGTTTTATTAGTAAAATACTTGTAAAGCGTTTTTTTAGAAATCCCTAATCCACTAGCAATTTCATCCATAGTAACACTCTTAAAACCTAGGTTTAAGAATAGTTCGTTCGATTTTTCTAATATTTTATCTTTCATAATTTGATTGCAAATATACGAATGGAAACTTTGGAAACAAAAATAGTTTCCAAAGTTTTAATGTTTTTTTAACATTAAGATTAAAAAGTATTATTTCTTTACGTTATTTTTACACAAAATTATAGATTTGAACATTTTACATTATCAAGAAGAATTTTTGCAGTATTTAAAATCTAAAAATTGGATTCATGAGCCTAAAAACTTATACGAACCAATAGATTATATTCTGCAGTTAGGAGGTAAAAGAATACGTCCTGTGTTAACATTAATGGCTACAGACGTTTTTTCTGCCGATTATAAAAAAGCAATGCCAGCAGCTTTAGCGATAGAGGTTTTTCATAATTTTACTTTAATACACGACGATATTATGGATGATGCTCCTCTAAGAAGAGGAAAAGCTACAGTTCATGAAAAGTGGAACATTAATACGGGTATACTTTCTGGAGACGCAATGTTAATTTTAGCGTATCAATATTTTGAGAATTATGAGCCTGTCGTTTTTCATAAATTAGCAAAATTATTTAGTAAAACAGCTTTAGAAGTTTGTGACGGTCAGCAATTAGATGTAGATTTTGAAATCAGAAACGATGTTACTATTGAAGAATATATAAACATGATTCGTTTAAAAACATCGGTTTTAGTGGCTGCTGCATTAAAGATGGGCGCAATTGTTGCAGAAACAAATGAAGAAAACGCTAATTTAATTTATGAATTTGGATTAAATATAGGCTTAGCTTTTCAATTACAAGACGATTATTTAGATACTTTTGGTGACCAAGAAACCTTTGGAAAACAAGTTGGAGGTGATATCATTGTAAATAAAAAAACCTTTTTATATTTAAAATGTTTAGAGGTTTCTAACGAGGCTGATAAGAATAAATTAAACCATTTTTACAAACAAAAATTAGATGATAACTCAATTAAAATCGCAGAAGTAACAAGAATTTTTGAGTTAAATGACATTCCGCTTTTAATGAAAAATAAAATAGAATATTATACAGAAAAAGCATTTAACACGTTAACTAAAATGGATATTACAGAAGCGAACAAGAATAATTTAAAAGCTTTTGGTTTGTGGTTAATGAATAGAACGGTATAATTATTCTTTAATTTTATTTGCAAATAATTTAAAATTAATAGTACATTTGCAGCCTAAATAATTGGTCCTATAGCTCAGTTGGTTAGAGCACCTGACTCATAATCAGGTGGTCCCTGGTTCGAGCCCAGGTGGGACCACATTTAAACCCTTCTTGGTTGAGGGGTTTTTCTTTTTTATAAGATATTGATAAACAAGTATTTACACTTTGTTTAACTCCACTAAACATATTTTACAGAAGTATTTCAAAGATTAATTTTAATTATTTAAGAGGTGTTTTTCTTCTTTTACTTGTCCACATTTGTTGTTATTTGTTGTTGTTTTCACAAATGTTTGCAAATTGCAAACATTCTTAAACCCTGGTTTTATAACTTGTAGCAGCAGAATATTAAAATTTAATATGTTTGAGGGAAGAAGTCATGTTTAAACTTAGATTATAGGTAACTTTAGTTAACTTCTCTATATTCTTGGAAAAGTCCAATTGTAAAATCTACAATCCATTTTAGAGTTAAAAACAAAAACCATAAAATGGAAATAGCGGCATACCAAAATATTTTAATGAAATTAACAAAGAGAATGGCCAACATTTAGATCATTTGAAAGGTTGTAGTGTTTTTCCCTCTAACCTGGACTCCTGCCATTTTGAAACTGGAATAATTAGGTTTAAAGATGTTATAGGAACCTCTCTTGTTTTTAAGGGAAGTACTAATCCCATTTTTTGAAACATTAAAGTTAAAAGGACCACTTTTATACCTTCAATAAACTGAAAGTTACCATTTTGGAAACCCATTCTTGCTCCCTTAAATAATCGTTTGTGAAGACGAAGTCCGTGTTTGGTGTTTATAGTAGCGCCAACTCCGTCACCCTTAAATGTTTTTGTTGCAGAAACTCCACCTGTTCTTGAAACTCGGACATTTTTTCCTTTATATTCTATTCTTTTTGAAGGGTTATTTTTATCTTTTGGATTAGTACTTGACATGAGTCAGAATAAAGAGATTGAGATGTTTGAATTTTGATTTCCCCTCCCCCTATTATTCAAAGTTGCAACGAGATTAATTGTTTTTACTCGTTTTTCCAATAAGATTAGCATCAATAAGTTCTAATGACTTAACCATATTTTCGGATCTTACTTTGTACTTTAAAAAGTGAGAGGTCTTAATATGTGACAAATAAGAAGCGTAATCGCGATAGGTCTCAATCAGAGTAAATAAATGAGGATTGTCTTTTTCGTTTACTACACGATACTCTAAAACCCCACTCTCTAATAAAATAGCAGTATTCATTTGCTCATTCAAAATAGCAGTATATTCTGACAATGCAGTAGGAAAGATTTCAATTTTGACTAAACGGACAAATAAGTCATTAGAATCTTGAGAATAAAAAGAAGTTATAGATAATATTGTTACAAGTATTAGGAGATAATATTCTTTCACAGACAAATGGTTAAATCAAAATTAAACTAAAAAATGGTTACACTATACAAAGTATCCGTTTTATCATTTTACTTGCTCTCCCTTTTGGACTCGAACCATGTCATTTTCCTATGAAGAAAAAAATAACTCCACTATAAAAACCACTCCGATTAGGGTTTAGGGGAAAGTTTAGCTGGGGTTACGAAAAACCTCCATTTAAATAATACTGATAGAGTAATTAAGTTAGATATTCATTATAGAATGTATTATTCATTCACACCTCTTCATTCTGATATCCTCTCCATTATTTAACCCCTAAACTGAAATATCTTTTTTTAAAAATCCGAATAATCTGTAGGGTAAAGTAATCGGGTATCGTTTTTGGATACAGTATTTTTATACTCCTCCATATTTTTCATTTCAATCCATTTATAATCTTCTACAAAAAATTTCCAATTAGCCTCTCTTTTCTCAAAATTTTCATGAGTTGTCATATAGACTAGGTTTGGCATATTTGCACCTACAATAGTTTCAGCATAGAAAATAGGATTAAATTCCAATCTTGTGAAAATGTCCATTTCACCTGAGTTAAACATTTTCACTTTCTGCTTGTAAAGCCTTTCTGTAGCCCCTTCATAGCTCCTATATTCATAGATTCTGTCTTTCTTTGGACCTGTGAGATTAGATTTTATGAATTTCGGTTGACCAGTCATAGCCTGTAAAACCGAAGTTTCTACTCGCTTGTAAGGGGGGGTATTAAAAGCTGCCTGTATGTAAGCAGCTCCTGCAACTTGATAGGTTTGGTCTTTTATAAGTTTTGCTTCCATCATCAAAAACTTCCTCATGGATTTAAATGGAGTCAACACATAGATTTTCTTACCAGCATCAGCTTGTGAAGTAATTGGTTTAAACACTCCAACACTTGGAATACCTTGCTTATGTGCTGCAGGGAGATATGCTTTTTCTAAATAGCTATCCAACATAGCCTCTTGGCTGGCATTTTCAATATGATAGATTTTTAATTCGTAGATGTTAAGTTTCACAAGGTTGTTGTTTAATTCCTTGTGTTATTTTTGTAAATTTATTAATTTATTTTCAAAATCGATTGGTTTTTCTTTAAAAATTTCAGGTTCTAATTCATACCATTTATAAACTGCTTTCAGAGGTGTTTTTACGTTGAGTTCTTTGCGTAGTCCAGAATGCCTCTTGACTGTGTTGTAAGTTGTCAAAAAGC
>Ga0209284_10001148_pt1 | contig 41693 bp, 30 predicted proteins | sample FRY03_FD_187211 | JGI IMG/M metagenome (GOLD analysis project Ga0209284, IMG submission 187211) | Freshwater microbial communities from Lake Fryxell liftoff mats and glacier meltwater in Antarctica - FRY-03 (SPAdes) (version 2) | ecosystem: Environmental > Aquatic > Freshwater > Ice > Glacier... | reverse complement strand
TCCAGAGTTTTCCGGGAAAGTAGGAGTTCAATCTCAGTGCGTTCTTCTTTCGAAACTATCAAAGCTGGAGCGATTCTGGCCATGCCGGAGACTAATCCGATTCAAACGAAATGCACACTTAATTCACAAACGATGCACTAGTAATACCAATGCAAAATTGGTGGAGAACAGGAAGCGGATGAACTTCTGGATGTTCTCGTAGATGCCGCGTCCTTCCTCGACCGCCGAGACGATGGTAGCGAAGTTATCGTCCAGCAGCACCAGGTCGGCCACCTCGCGCGTCACGTCGCTGCCGCGCTGGCCCATCGCCACGCCGACATCGCTGCGCTTGAGCGCCGGTGCGTCGTTGACACCGTCGCCGGTCATCGCCACGACCTGGCCATCGGCCTTCAGCGCCTCAATCAGGCGCAGCTTATGTTCCGGCGCCACGCGCGCGAAGACATTCACTTCGCGCACCGCCACGGCCAGCTCGGCGGCTGGCAGCGCGTCGAGTTCGGCGCCGGTCAAAACACAATCGCCCTGGATGCCGATGGCATGCGCCACCGCGCCGGCCGTGGCCGGGTGGTCGCCGGTGATCATCAGCACGCGAATGCCGGCGGCCTGCGCGCGGGCAATGGCGTCAGGCACTTCGGGACGCGGGGGGTCCCACAACAGCAGCAGGCCGAGGAAGTCGAGTTCCCGATCACGTTCGTTGTCACTGGCCGCGACCGCCAGCACGCGGTAACCTTCGCCAGCGTACGCCAGCGCCTTGGCCTCCCAACTGCGGCGCTCGTCGTCGCTGAAGCGACTGCGCGCCAGCAGCACCTCGGGCGCACCCTTCAGGTAGCTCACGTGCCGATCCTGCTCGGCGACCGTCACGCGCATGAATTTGATCGCGCTGTCGAAGGGCAACACGCCGACCCGCGGATGCTGTTTGCGCAACGCGGCGGCGTCCACGCCTTGCGCCTGTGCATACGCGAGCAGCACGACTTCGAGCGGGTCACCCACACCCGAATCAGCGGTGCCGATTTCGGCATCATTGGCCAGCACCATGGCCCGCAGCGCCCGCGCCTCGTCCGGGCTGTCAACGCCTTTGACGTGCATGCGGTTCTCGGTCAGGGTGCCGGTCTTGTCGGTGGCAATCACCGTCACCGAGCCGAGCGCTTCGACCGCACTCAGGCGACGCACCACCGCCTTCGCCTTGGCCATGCGCTCAACGCCGAGTGCTAGCGCCAGCGTCAGCACAGCCGGCAGTCCTTCGGGAATCGCGGCTACCGCCAGCGCCACCGAAAACAGGAAGATATGATCAAGCCGGTGCACGCCTTCAATAGCCAAGCCGCCCAGCAGCAACAACAACGCCAGCGCCAGCACCGCTTTGGCAATCTGCGTACCGAAGACGTGCAGGCGACGCTCGAGCGGGGTCTTTTCGGCCTTGATGCCACCGATCATCGTGGCGAGCTGGCCCATCGCACTGGCAGCTCCGGTACGGCTGATCTCGGCGTAGCCCTTGCCGCGGACCATCAACGTGCCGCTCAATGTCTCCGCACCGATTTCCTTGTCCACCGGCATGGATTCACCGGTGAGGATGGACTCGTCAACCATCACCCCCTGGGCTTCGAGCAGCGCACCGTCGGCCGGAATACGGTCGCCGGCCTCGACACGCACCAAGTCACCCGGCACCAGTTCGGTGCCGGCCAGATGCTGCAACTTGCCGTCGCGCATGACCCACACCAGCGAGGTGGCGAGCTTTTTCAGGCGCGCCAGCGCGGCCTCGGACTTGCTCTCTTGGTACACGCCCAGGCCGGCGTTGAGCAGCAGGATGAGCGCAATCGCCAACGACTCCACCGGCACGCCCTTTGCGCCCTCATAGATCCAGATGCCCAAATCGACCAGCAGCGCGGCCAGCAGGATGTAGATCAGCGGGCTGCGAAACTGTTGCACAAGGCGTTGCCGCAGCGTCACCGGCTTGGCCTCAGGCAGGGCGTTGGGGCCATGCTGTGCCAAGGCTTGAGCAGCCTGGGCTGTGCTCAGGCCGCGCATTAGGGTCGAGACTTTAATGCGAGTTTCATTACAGAAGAGCATAGATTCCCAGTCCGTGTTGCCAAGTTCTTTTTTGGCAGCGGTTTTGTAAGAACGGTGTCTGTCCCCTTAGTCCGCCAATTAGTCAACGAGTTCCCCCACGATCAACTTACGGCCATAAAATGGAAAGGTGATTTTCGAGTGATCCTTACATCACGCACCACTCCCAATTAGCCACCTACCTTACCTCAAAGCGATTCTTGTGCTCGCTCACGATATCAATCGCTTCGCCACCCCGAATGGTCTCAATCGCGTAGAGATACCATCCCCAGTCGATATCGTGGAAAAAGGTCCTGACCTGAACCTCCCGACGCCGTCCGCCTTCCACAATTCGAGGTGCCACGAAGGTTACACACACTCCTCCGGTCGCCACCGTCGCGGCATCGAGCTTCCTCTCAACCACATGCATCGGCCCGATCGCGACCTCATTCGCGCGGATTTGATTCGCTTCCGCGATTAATTTTGCCGCCAATTCCCGGCTCAAGACCGGACCTTCAGTGGCTAAAATAGGAGCCGCAGAGGAGACCAGAACGGCTGAAACAACGAAAAATAGGCGTAAAAGAGCATTCATCAGAGGGATGAGACTGAATCATTCGGGCTGAAATTCACTCTTTTTTACAAAATCGAGATGAGAAGTTCCACTTGGCAACACCCCCCTCCCCGCCTTAAGTTCCCGCCCCGTCCGCCCGCCCGATGGGCGCACAATCTGCATCACCCTGCATCACCTTAGAGAGACTTTCCTGCCATGAACTTCTACGATCCACGCCACACTCCTGATTCCTCCGGAACCCTCCACGAATGGAGCAATGAGACTGCCAACTGTGGCATGGGCGCTATCGCCAATCTGAATGGCGAAAAGACCTACCAGGTCATCGATCTTGCCATCACCTCGGTGTGCAACATGACCCACCGTGGCGCGGTCGATGCCGACCGGAAGACCGGCGACGGATCAGGTGTTCTTTGCCAAATCCCACGCCCCTTGTTCTTCAAGGCCGCCACTGGACTCGGATACACCGGCGATGCCGATGATCTCGCCGTCGGAGTTTTCTTCCTGCCCGGCAACGACGAGGCCACAGGAGCCCAGATTAAATCCTTCACCGAATCCATTCTCGCGAAGCGCGGCATCGCCCTCATCGGTTGGCGCGAAGTTCCGGTCAATCCCGGCGAACTGGGCAAGCTCGGTCTCGCCACCCAGCCTCATATTCAACACCTCCTCGCCAGCCGTCCGACCGACGTCGATGGCGAACGCTTCGAGCGTCTCCTTTATCTCGTCCGCCGTGAAGTGGAGCGCGAGTTCAAGGACACCCAGAACTTCTACATCCCTACCCTTTCCAGCCGCCTCATCAGCTACAAAGGCCTCGCCACGCCCGAAACCCTGCGCGCCTTCTATGATGACCTGCGCGATTCCGACTTCCAAACTGGCATCGCACTTTATCACCAGCGATTCTCCACCAACACCTTCCCAGCCTGGCCCCTCGGCCAACCCTTCCGGATGATGTGCCACAACGGCGAAATCAACACCGTCCGCGGCAACCGTAACTGGATGGCTTCGCGCGAAGAATTCTTTGAATCCGAAGTCTGGGGAGAAGACGTCGAGCTTCTCAAAAACATGATGAGGACCGGAGAATCGGATTCAGCATCGCTCGATCACGCCCTCGAACTCCTCGTCCTTTCCGGACGTCCCATCGAGCACGCCATGTGCATGCTCATCCCGCCCGCCTTCCGCCACGATCAAGAAATTTCGCAAGAGGTCCGCGCCTTCTACAACTACATCCGCTCCTTTTCCGAGCCCTGGGATGGCCCTGCCGGACTTTGCTTCACCGACGGCACCAAGATCTGCGCCGGACTCGACCGAAATGGTCTCCGCCCCTCCCGCTACACTCTCACCTCCGACGGACTCCTTTACATTGGCTCCGAATCCGGCGCCGTCATCCTCCCCAATAGCAAAATCATCCGTCGCGGTCGCCTCGGCCCCGGTCAAATGCTTTCCGGAAACACCGCCACCGGCGAGTTCCTCACCGACACCGCGATCAAAGAACATTTGGCCTCTCAAAAACCCTACGCCAAGTGGGTCGATGAAAACCGCGTCGAATTAAAAATGTTTAGCTCCCCCGAGCCGCACGTTCCTTCCGAGGACTACGACGCCCTTCAACTCTCTCGTCTGCAGGTCACGCAAGGCGTCACCGCCGAGGATCTCGATATGGTCTTTCCGCCCATGATCAAGGGGGCCCAGGAAGCGGTCTTCTCAATGGGTGACGACATCCCGCTCGCCCCACTCTCACGCTACCCGCGCCTTCTCTTCACCTACTTCAAGCAGCTTTTTGCCCAAGTCACGAACCCTCCCATCGACCCCATCCGCGAATGGGCCGTCATGACCCTGGGTGCCGGCCTCGGACCCGAGCAGAACCTCCTGATCGAAACCCCGGAACACGCCCGCATTCTCGCACTGGAGTCGGCACTCCTCTTCGAGCAAGAACTCGAAACCATCATCAACCGCGAAGAACACGGATTCTCCAGCCTCGTCATCGACGCCACCTGGCCAGTCGCCGAAGAAAATGACGGCCTCAAAAAAGCGCTCGACCGCATCTGCACCGAAGCTGAAAACGCCGTCAACGAAGGGATTGAAATCCTCATCATTTCCGATCGCGCGACCTCGGGCGACCGCGTCCCTATTCCATCACTGCTCTCAACGGGCTCCATTCACCATCACTTGAATCGCTGCCGTAAGCGCCTCCGTTGTTCAATCGTCGTCGATACCGGCGAAGCCCGCGACACCCACCAAATCGCCTGCCTCTTCGGCTTTGGCGCGACGGCGGTCTGCCCCTACCTCGGATACTCCACCGTCCGCCAGGTCGTCGCATCCGGAAAAGGAGGCGATGACATCACGCCCGAGAAGGCGATGTCTAACTACCGTAAGGCCCTCGAAAAAGGCCTCCTCAAGATCATGTCCAAAATGGGCATCTCAGTCCTCAACTCCTACCAAGGGGCCCAGATTTTCGAAGCTCTCGGAGTTGGCAAAGAAGTCGTCGATTATGCCTTCACCGGCGTCCATTCACGGATCGGCGGAGTGGGCTTCACCGAGATCGCTGAAGAGTCCCTCATTCGTCACCGGGCCGCTTGGACAACCGAACCCGAAGAAGGAAAAACCCTCGACCTCGGTGACCCCGGCTACAACCGCTACCGGAAGTCAGGTGAAGCCCACGCCCTCACCACCGACGTCATCAAGAACTTCCACACCTTCGTCCGCGATGGCAAAAAGGAAGACTACGATCATTACGTCAAGGTCACCCTTGCAAACGACCCCATCACCATCAAGGATATCCTCGACTTTAAAATTCCAGCCGCTCCCGTGGCTCTGGAGGAAGTCGAACCTGCCGAGGAAATCGTCAAGCGCTTCACCACCGCGGCCATGTCACTGGGCGCTCTCTCGCCAGAAGCGCACGAAACTCTCGCCATCGCGATGAACCGCCTCGGCGGTAAATCCGACTCCGGTGAAGGTGGCGAAGACCCACGGCGCTTCAAGCCCTACCCGAACGGCGACAACGCCCGTTCGGCCATTAAACAGATCGCCTCCGGCCGCTTCGGTGTCTCGGCTCATTACCTCGTCAACGCAGCTGAGCTTGAGATCAAGATGGCCCAAGGTGCCAAGCCGGGCGAAGGGGGCCAGCTACCCGGTCACAAGGTCACGGCCCTCATCGCCCGCCTCCGCAACACCCAGCCCGGCGTTCAGCTTATTTCACCTCCCCCTCACCACGACATTTATTCGATTGAGGATTTGGCGCAGCTCATTCACGACCTCAAGGAAGTCAATCCTTCCGCGAAAGTCACCGTCAAGCTCGTCTCCGAGTCTGGCGTCGGCACCGTCGCGGCAGGCTGCGCCAAAGCCAGCGCCGACAACATCCTGATCTCCGGACACGATGGTGGAACAGCGGCTTCACCGCTCTCAAGTACGAAACATGCCGGACTTCCATGGGAACTCGGGATCTCCGAGGCCCACCAGGTCCTCATGATGAATGGGCTCCGCAACAACGTGACCCTCCGCACCGATGGCGGACTCCGCACCGGCCGCGATGTCGTGATCGCGGCCATCCTCGGAGCCGAACAAATGAACTTCGGAACGATCGCCATGATCGCGATGGGATGTGTTTACGTTCGCAAGTGCCACCTCAACAACTGCCCCGTCGGAGTGACCACCACCGACCCCAAGTGGCGCGCCAAGTTTAAAGGAACCCCCGATAACGTGGTCAACTTCATGATGGGCGTCGCCACTGAAGCTCGCGAAATCATGGCGAAGCTCGGAGTGCGCTCATTGAACGAACTGGTGGGACGTCCCTCCCAGTTCCTCCAGCAGCGTGAGATTCCCAACCATCCCAAGGCCAACACCCTCGATCTCTCCGCCCTCCTTGCTGACAAGGCGGCCCCCGATGCCATTCGCACCTGTATTGAAGAGCGCAATGATGGCATCCATAAGCCAGCCCTCGACATCAAAATCCTCCAAGACATCGCAAGCCATACTGGCACTGCCGATGGTGAAAACCCCATCGCCGGACTCATGGATCGCGGACCTTTCGTGGCATCCTACGACGTCGTCAATACCGACCGTAACATCGGAACCCGAACTTCGGGTCGCGTTGCCGAACTCTTCGAAAATCACGGTCTTCCCGCCAATTCCATCAATCTCACCTTCCGTGGCTCCGCGGGTCAATCCTTCGGCACCTTCCTTTGCAACGGTCTTAACCTGACCCTGATTGGCGAAGGAAACGACTACGTCGGCAAAGGGATGGCGAATGGAGAAATCACCGTCCGCCCGCCGGAAGACCTCCACGAAGACTTCATCGCCGCCAAAAACTCCATCGTCGGCAACACTTGCCTCTATGGAGCCACCGGCGGAAAACTCTTCGTCAATGGACGTGCCGGGGAACGCTTCGGCGTCCGCAACTCAGGCTCGACCGCGGTCTGCGAAGGCGTGGGCGATCACGGTTGCGAGTATATGACCAATGGCCTCATTGTCATTCTCGGAATCACGGGTAAAAACTTCGGCGCCGGAATGTCCGGCGGAACCGCTTACATCTACGACATCGATGGTCGCTTCCAGAGCCGCCTCAACCCCGAGATGGTCATCGCTCTCCCAGTCAAGCGTGAGCAAGACAAAGCCGAGCTCAAAGACCTCATCGAAACGCACCTCGAGAAAACGGGCTCCCCAAGAGCCCAGGAAATTCTCACTAATTGGGATACCATGCTCCACAAGCTGATCCGTGTCATCGCCAAGGAGAAGTATGACCTCGAGAAAGCCGAGGAAGAACACGAGGCCGCCGTCGCTCACGATTAATGAACATTCAGTCGACAAATGAGGGCGCGCTTCGGTCCTTCCGTTTCTGAAATCAACCGGGCGCGAGGCTCTTCGGCAGGGGCGGCGTTACTGTAATCCGACCTTGAGACGATAGTAGATCTCGCCTCGGTCAACGGCGAGCATATCGCTGAGAAGATTCACGGTGAAGGTGCTGTCCGGGTTCTCGACCGGTGGTCCGGTTGGGGTTAGGTCACCGGCGGGTTCCCAAGTTTTGAGATCACTCGAGCGTTCCACCCGGTAACTCAACTGCCCCCCGGCAAGCCGTTGCCGGTGACTGAAGCCGATCACACCGTTTTCGCTGATCAGGACCGGAGCCACATCCAAGTTCAGATCACGGCCGAGCGCATAGGCGAGCAGATTGCTCATGCCGGTGTTCTGATACTCGTCATCCGGGACGGTGAAGCCATTGGCAACCATCCAATCGGTGAAGTCGACGCTGAAATTCAACAGCATCGCGTAGTCGAAGCTCGCTTCCAAGCCTTGCACTTTTTCGGTCGAAGCGAAAATCCCGCCAACGCTGAAGGTCGTTCCCGGCGGTAGGGTCATTTGATGGATTTCGATGAAGGCATCGCCATTCCTCCAAAGGAAGGAAAGATCGTCACCCTTGCGCTCGAGCCGGATGACCGCGAGATCCGTTCCAAGGGCAGGGACGCTTTTGATCACCTCGGCATTACCGGATGGGTTTACCCGGAAGGACGCGATGCTGTCGCCATCTTTGAAACCGATTCCGTAGCGGAAGGAATTGCCATCCTGGTTGGCTTCCACCAGAAGTCCGGCGAAGAATTCGCCAAATTGTTCCTGTTCGAGCTTCACCTCGGTTTGCAGCGTCCAATCGCCACCGGGAAGCGAACGGCGGACCCACGGATGGACCGCCTCGTCAAGGTCTGGAGGACCATCGCTGATCGGGAAAGAGGCAATATCGACCTTGGCACCGAAGACGAGATCGGAACTCCCCGCGCTTTCATTGTGGACCTCTGCGGCAAGGATATTCGTCCCTTGGACAATCGATCCCGAGACATCAAGAATGAGGATATTCTCTTCAATCACGTTCTCGTTCCGGAGTTTTTCTCCGGGCGTTGTCGAAGCGATATCTCCCTCTGGAAGACGGACCGATCCTAGGACCTGGCCGTTGAGATAATAGCGGACGCCGTCATCGACGATTTGGCTCAAGTGAAGTTTGGCACCAATCGGGTTGCCGGTAAATTCGAATTCGGTTCGGAAATAATAAGTCAGCAAACCGCCGGAAAGATCACGGCTCAAGGTGGCGGTTTGCAGGCCCGGCGCGGGCAAGCCGGATTCTCCAAATCCGAGGAATCCGGGACCAGACAACCAGGCCGAGTCATCGAAATCGGGCTGGGCGAACGTTCCGGTCAGCTCCTGATTGGTGTCATCATATTTCCAGACGGTGCCAAAATCGACGTAGTTTACCGCCGGCGGATAATCCGGCTCAGGAAGCCCGATCGAAGCAAGACTCCTCGGGATAGTGATGGTTAGGCGATTTACGTGATCCAGGAGGTTGTAGTAGGGTTCGCGCGGCGCATTGGGATGTTTTTGCGCCATAAAAGGAGTCCAAAAATCCTCCAGTTCACCAGATCCGAAGCTTGAGAAATTCCCGGCACCATAGACCGAGACCCCAAGGTCACGGGTGACAATTTCAAGCGAGCTGTCCGAGGTGATGGCGGTCAGGATGTAGAAGCCGGGTTCGCTGAATTTCGCCGTCACCTTGTTGGCACCCGTGGTGAGCGTGACACCCGAATCGGGCGTCACCTTCCAACTGAAGACGAGATCGTCGCCATCGGGGTCGTAGCTCCCGATGGCATCGACCGTGAGTTCCTCGCCGAGGGCGAGATTCAGCGATCCGGGTATCGAGGCGAGATTAATGATCGGCGGGCTGTTGTCGCTCTTTTCAATGATGAATTCAAGTTGCTCAATGACCTCTCCTTCGTGATCGAATCCTTGGATTTCCAGAGTATTTGTTCCGTTCTTCAGCGCGATTGAAGTCATCTCCCACGTCGTCTTTTCCGTCCAGGTAATGGTGGCCTCGGGATGCCCGATGATCCGGATATCGAAGACCGTAGGCGGTGAGGTTCCTGCCAGAGCGAAGAGGTCATCGGTCGTTGCGGCATTGCTGGTAATCACCGCAAAGTTCGCATTATTCACTGCTGCGGTGACGAAATTTCGGGCGAACGATTCCCGGCTTCCGAACCAATTCGTGTAGTGCGAAGTTGACATGATGACGCCAGTCCCGGAGACCGCAGCGGCCTCCGCCCGCATCCAGGCGAGGGTGCGTCCGGAGTTCTTGGTATGTTCATCAAGCAGCTTGGTGAGATAGTAATTCATCAATCGTCGTACGTGAGGAGCCCTGAAATAGGTGCTCACGCCAGGCCGCCCACCAAGGATCGCTTGTCCGGCGTTTTCAAAGACGCGGTCACCGTCCCAATGAATCAACATCCAACCGTTCCCCCAGAGGCCACCCTCCTTTGGGCGGAAGAGGTAGGCGTTCTTACCCCGATTAACGGTGATCGTGTCCCAATCGGCGTCATAGCCACGGACGGCAGCATTCAGGGCGAGCATATTGGCATTTGCCATGCGGTCGAGGGTGGCTAAATCAGTGCGATTTTCATCGAGCGCCTTAGTGAATTCAACAAAGGTTCCGTAGTCGTAGTCAGCCTCCCGACTGCGTAAAATCCACTCGCTTTGATAGGCGGTGGGATCGTCGGTATCCTTGTAAGACCAGTCCGCATCACGGGCCGAACGGGAATCGCCATCGTCACTGGTGAATCGCCATTCGTCGTCGATCCGCATCAAAGTGCCGGCCGATCCACCTGCGAAATTTCGGTCGAGGAAATCGTTGGAAATCGGCTCGTGGTTTTCGCGGACTTTGAAGGCATCGGCATTGATCACGGAGTGAACAAACTCCATCTCATTGATCGGGTGGCCCAATTGATAGAGAAAATAGCGAGCAATACGGTCGTCATAAAAACGCGGGGTGCCGCTTCCTTGCGGAGTGCCAGAGGCATCGATGACACTGCGTTGGCGATTCCGGAAAAGACGATCTTTTGGTAGTTTCCATTTCCCGTGGTCCAGGTTGGAGTCCGTTGCACGAGTGAAGGGGCTCCCGCTCTTGCGAATCTCGGCATTGTAGAAAATCTCGCTCTCATTTGCGATGAAGGTCGCATTAAAAAAGTGGTTTGACATCCGGGGGAAGTTAAAGCCGAACGTTGATCCTCCTCCGATCGAAGTGTTGAGAGCCTGACGGTCATAGAGAGAGACAATGAAGCGTTCGCGCAAAAGCTTGTCCGGCATGGTTCGGCCATCGACGACCCACATCCCGGGGCGGGCTGCGCCAAACTTCGGCTGGAAGGTGGAATGCGCGCCCGATTTTGCTTCGACATAGAATTCGGTGATTTGCGCTTGTGAGGTATTGCCGCTGACCGTGGCACTGTAAAGTCCGGTGCCATCGTCGGTCATCGCTACTCGCAACCAGGGATTCGCCGCGTTATTGGTCGAGAGACGGTGGACCAGCGCAACAGAGCTCAGCCCCGCCGATGCCTCGATCCGTGCGGTGACCGTCACCGCATCCGAAGCAGATGGCACCGCCGGGCTGTGGATTACGCCCGAAACGGTTGGCGCGGCAGTGGACAGCAGGGTAGAATTGGCCGCTCCGGGCGTCCCGAGATCATCCGGAATGGGAAGGTTGAAGCTGGTGCCGAAACCATGGTCGAGGGTTTGGAAAACCACCCGCGATTTTCCGCTGACCCAACGGCCATCGAAGGAAAGAGTGTAACTTTCACCGACTCTGGGGGCTGTCATATCGACTTCGCCGCGATTCGCCTTGTTATCGCCGTGGCCATCCGCGATGAGATTGAGCTTTCCGCCGTCCATAAAGCTGGCCCAGTGGGTTCCTTGGCAAACCCAACCGGCAGCGCTCGAAGAGTTCGCAGACATCACATTCGGATTCCCGACGAGATTGGCGCCAGCGTTGGTTTCGGTCACCGAAATGTTCTCGAGAATGACGTGGGAATCACCGACCAAAAAGGCGTGGAGCTCTTGCCCCGAGGAAAGGGGCAGCCATGGCGAACGGCGGAAATCCGCGGTGTAAGTGAAGGTCTGCATTTTGGACTTGTTACTTTCGTGACTATCCGCCCAAGCTGTCCCCACGTTATTGTCCATATCAGGGTGACGCAGTTCCATGCTGCTGCCGTCGCCATCGGCGAGATTCGGCCAATCGCCCGCCACCTTGAAGTCGACTTCATCGACGAGGTTGCCATTGCGGTCCTCGATTCGGATTTGCTCTCCACTATCACTGAGACCTCCGGACCAATTGCCGATGGCCTTGACCGTTCCACGGCCTGAGAGAAAGCAATCGAGATCCGCTGCGATGACCAAATAGCCGCCAGCCGCCAGCGCGGTGCCCGCCGGGAAATCAAAGCGGACCCCTTCGGTGATTTTCCAGCCGGAAAGGTCAACCGCACTCGCGCCGCGATTGTAAAGCTCAAGGTATTCGCCGGTTCCTTGGTCGGACGGTGCATCGAACATGATCTCGTTGATCACGATGTCACGCTGGCGTGACATCGGATTGTTCGGAGCATCTTTGGTGTGGCCCTCGCCCCCGTAAAATTCCATCCCGACAGGGAGGGATTGGAAGCTCTCTTCTTCCAGATCACGGTCCAGCCGCACCGCATCGACGACGGATCCTTCTTTGGAAAGATAGAGGTCGAGGTCGCCATTGATATCCGGAGTGAAAGCGACATCGAAGCTCAGATAGCCTCCGGCGGGGACACTCCCCGAAAGGGGAACTGCTTCATCCAAGGTTTTCTTGGGTGAAAGCAAATAACCCGCGACCGGCACCGCCGAGCTTCCCGGCGCATGAAGTTCGATCCAATCAGCCTTGCCCTCCGCATTGAAGTGGATTTCGCTAATGACGAGAATGGGCGAGATGGGGGCTTCGGCGGCAAGTCCCGGAGTGCCGCCGGGCTTGTTGCTAGCACGCCAATTGCGCCACTCCCCGCCAGTCAGATTCGGATTGATTCGGGTCAGGGTGTGCCCGGTTCCGTCGGCGGCGGCGGGCCATTTCCCTCCGTCGTTGTAATCGATCTCGGTCACGACGACACCGTTCTTGTCATTGAGGGCAAGATCTTCTCCGGAGTTGCTCAACGCACCAATATAGGGACCGAAGATCCGGACTTCGGCGGGAATGCCGGGATAGGTGGTCCGCAACGTGGCTCCGGCCACCGGTGAGACCAAAATCGTTTCGAAGGGTTGAAGGAGATGGGCATCGGAATCGGCATCGTTGTAATCGGGGAAGGTGTAATCGATTCCATCGGAGAAATACCATTTTCCCATGTCGAAGATCGTCGCGGTATTATTGGTGATCTCGATAAAGTCGGGCTGACCGACCTTGGCATTGTATTGGATCTCGGTGAAAATGACCTGCTCGGCGGTGGTTCTTGCGGTGAGAAAGAGAGAGGCAAGGCCGCTTGCTAAAATGGCGGAAAACCGGGTGAATTGTTTGACTTTCATGAGGTGGATCGTTTCTGCGAACGGGAGTTTGGGTAGCGGGAAAAGCGATGGAAGAACCGCATGTCCGAGCATTTGGTCACACTAGCATGAAAAATCCCGTTGCCGAAACGGGAAATTCGGAATCATCGAAAATTGTCGCAAGCCGGATCGTCGTTGGAGGCCGGCTTGGCGCAAGCGTGGCATGGGTGCGTAGTCGGCAGTCGAGTCAACGAGATCGCCAGTGCTCCCGTCGAATTATCCAGAAAATCAATCCCGGTGGCCGCGGAAAGATCCCCGCAAGCCTTGCCGCTTTCGGGCAGCGTAAACATAGAAGCCCAGCCCGATCATGATCATGAAGATGGAGTAAAACTGACCCTTGGTGATTCCAAGAATCTGATCAGCATCGGGCTGTCTGACATTCTCAACCCCAATTCGGAAGATCGCATAGAGGATGAAAAAGGTGCCCGTGATGATGCCATGCCAAAGACGTGGAAAGACCCGGCGCATGGCGTAAAGAATGAGGAAGATGAGGAGCCCTTCGAGAATTCCTTCATAAAGCTGCGAAGGATGCCGGGCCGGGGTGTGGTCGCCGAGCGCTTTGAGGACATCGGGATTCTCACGGGCAAGCTTTTCGAGGGCGTCGAAGCTCCGGTGAGAGATCTGGAAGGTTCCATCGAGTCCCTGCGGAATCGTTGCGGTCAACTCCCCACCCGCATCGGTGGTCGCGATCTGAAGGAGGGCGTTTTGAAGATTCTCCTCGTTGCCGTGCTCGAAAAGAGATTTGGGAAACTTGACGGCCCACCATTTGTCCGCACTCGTCGTCGTGCCGTAGAGTTCCCCGTTGATGAAATTGGCGATCCTCCCGAAGAAAACACCCAAAGGTGCCACGATACTGACGCCATCACCCAGCCCGGCCCAGGAGAGCTTATGCCTCCAGGAATAATAGAGCGTGAAAAACATGATTCCCAAGATTCCGCCATGGGACGCCATTCCCCCATCCCACACCCGGATAATGGTCATGGGATCCTCCGCGATGACGCCCCAACCATCCCGCGGAATCATGTAGAACAGGACGTAGCCGATCCGTCCTCCGATGAAAACCCCGAAGATTGCGGTGTAAGTTACGACATCCGCCACCTTCTCCTCCTCGACCACCCAAAGCTTTCGTCGGGAAAGTCTCACCAAGATCAAATAGGCCACGAAAAAGCCCATGACATAGGAAAGACCATACCAGCGAAGCTGGATCGCTTCCGTGATCTTAAAGATGACCGGATCGAGATTGTGGATGTAGCTGGCGAACACGAGGGGATTTCATACCATCGTTGGCCCTATCGCAAGCCCACGGAGTTAGGCAACCACGAGCCAGCCCACAAATCCGAGATATCCCGCAACTAGGAGGATTCCCTCCCAGCGCCCGAGTCTCATCCGGTGCCACATCATGGGCATCATGAGGAAGGTCGTCGCCAGCATCACCCCAACATGCAACTTGGTCACTCCGATGGCCTCAAGCGGCGCGATGAGCCCGGCGAGTCCCACGACCGCCAGAATATTGAAAATACATGAGCCCACGGCGTTTCCAACGATGATGTCACCCTGTTTCTTAAAGGCCGCTACGACCGACGTTGCGAGCTCAGGAAGTGACGTTCCAAAGGCAAAGAGGGTCAACCCTATGACCGCTTCAGATACTCCGAAAGCACGGGCGATATTCGCTCCCCCGAAAACCATGCGGTCAGCGCCAACGACGAGAACTCCACAACCCACGACCACCAAAAAGACGTCAAAGAGAACCCTCCCCGCTCCGCCCTTCTTGGCCGCCTCAATCACTTCGGGATCAAGATTCTCACACACTTCGCAATTAGGTTCCTTCCGAGCCGCCCGCAGGCTCGTGAAAACGTAGACCAGCACCCCCAAAAACAGAAGCCCCCCTTCGAATCGTGAAATCACTCCGTCTCCCAGCATGACGGCAAGAATCAGGGAGATCACGATGAGAATGGGCATCTCCCGACGAATCACCTGATAGTGAATCTGAAGGGGGAAAATCGCCGCCGCACATCCAAGAACGAGCGCGAGGTTGCAGATGTTTGAGCCCACGACATTTCCCAAGGCCATGCCCCCGTTGCCGGCTAAGTTGGCCTTCACACTCACCACAAGTTCGGGCGCACTGGTCCCAAACGCCACCACCGTGAGTCCCACCACCAAGGGACTAATTCCAAATCGAATCGCCAGCTCCGAGGCTCCACGGACGAGCCACTCGGCTCCGTAATACAGGAGAACAAGACCAAGGATCACCCAGCCAATATCGATCAAATTAAGCACGAGCGGAGGTTGGGCCAGATCCGACTTCTTCGCAAATACGAAGAAAGACGAATTTTATACTTCCCTAAATCCAAGCAAGCCATTTCAGGCAATGACTTGCTCGAGATCTTCCAACCATTCCCTTGCAAATTCATTTTCGGAATCGAGCTTGAGAACTTTTTGGAAACACTCACCAGCCTCTTCAAATCGTCGTTGACTCGCCAAGTAGGTGCCCAAATTGGTGTAGGCTTCGTCCTTCTCACATTGATACTTCAACGCTTCCCGCACCAAATACTCGGCCTTGGCAGCCTCACCTCTTTGGAAAGCAGAAGCGGCCGCCAAAATGAGATAATCCCCCCGGTCTGTTCGCAATTCATGAGCCGCTCGGTAGTTCTTTTCGGCGGCCTCGTAATATCCCCGGTGGTGATTGAGTTGCCCCAGCGTCGCATGCCAGTCCGACGCAACCTCACCTTCGCAAAGCTCCTCAATCCTCCGCAAGGTCGCCTCAGCTTGAGCGACATTCCCAAGGTCAATGAGATCGGCGACATAGAGCAAAGTTGCCGGGACATTTTCCTCATCCTCCAAGGTCAGGATCTCTTCATAAAGAATGCAGGCACTGGCAACCTGATCCTGCTCCTGCGCTTCTTCGAGTTCCTCGTATAGCTCCTCAATCTCGGACATCCTTTGAGGCTAGTGAACGGATCACTCCTCGTCCACTGTTTCGTCCCGCTGATAGATTGGCAGCTGACGGTAAGGCACCGTAAACGCCAGCGCCATCATGGCTGTTCCGTAAACTTCACCAGCCTCCTTGCTGTTCCAGGATCCTCCGGGATTCTGCGTTTTGAGATAGCTCTCATACATCCAATCCGCGTAAGTTTCCCAATACGTGCCTCCAATCTGGAACATCGCCTGGGCGTTGTAGTAATTCCCGTAAAACTCAAATTGATCACCCTCTAACGAACGAAAATTCTGCAAGATATAATCGGCAGATTTTATCGTCTCGGGGCTTCCGTGTCGGCCGCAAAGTTCAAGACAAAGTAGTCCCATTCCGGTCAGGGAATTTTTCTGATTGTGAGGACTGGAATATCCAAAGTGACCTCCCTGGGGGGAGAAATTCTTGAAGAGATAGGCGACGGCATCTTCGATCGCTTTGTCCGGGACATCGGCACCATTCAGCTTGGCGGATCTTAACGCCATGAGCGCCCAACCACTACAGGAAGTATCGGAGTCCCGTGAGTTGGGATGATAGCGCCAACCGCCTTGGTGGTTTTTGTTTTTCTCTACCGACTGAGCTCGTAAAATCAGCGCGAGGGCCCGTGGCAAACTTTCGTTAATCTTCTTCTGTCGATCCGGGTCGACCATTCCAGAAACCTCGGAAAGGAAAAGCGTGGCAATGTTGTGGCCATACATCGGCCCGCTGCCATATTGTCCGCCCGTGTAAAGACCGGGCCGATCCTGGCGTCCCACCAAGAAGTCGATGATAAGATTCAACGAATTGGCGTAGGGGCCTTCCGTCGGCAGATGGCCTTTCGATAAATACGCCATGCCGACAAGGGCCGGAATTCCGCACGAATTTCCATACCCTCCCGGATACGTTCCATCTTTCAGCTGAACCCGCGAGAGATACTGCAAGGCGCGATCGACGGCCGGATCGACCTTGTCCTTCCACTTCGCAAAGCCTTCGTCAGGAAGCTCCTGACCGTGGCTCGAGAAAATGAAAAGAGAGAAAAGAGGGAAGAGGGAAATGAGAGAGAGAAATTTCATCGTTCTTTGGAAACTTGTTCGAAGTATTGCTTCACGAGACCGCGATAGTCGTCGGGCACGACCGAGCCGCCGGATCCACTCAGCTCGGATTCGAGAGTTGCTTGAATCTTTTCCCAGTCGCTTGCACTGATGCCCAATTTCGCGAGCTCTGGAGGAACCCCTTCGTCGCCCTGCCCTTGTCTCATCTTGTTATCCGGATCGTCTCCGGGCTCCTCGCCGGGTTGGGGAGGTCCCTTTTGCCCAGGAGGACCCTGGGGCTTTGCTTGACCAGGTTTTCCTCCCTGCTTCATCGATGCTTTCGCTTGACTGGCAGCCTGTTGGAGAGCTTCGGCCGCGGCCTGAGCGCTCTCGGCCGCTTGTTGGGAATCCTGTGCACTGGCGGCCTCGGCACTTTGCTGGAATGCTTCCGCCAACGACTCGCCTTGCGTAGGAGCCTTGTTCTGATTCGCAGGCTGCTCGGCAGCCGCCATGGCCTGTTGCGCTAAATTCTGAGCGGCTTGCTCCAACGCTTCCTGGGCTTGCCCAAAATGTTCGGCAGCTTGCTGATGCGTTTGTTCTGCCCTCTGTGAATTTTCCTGACTCTGAGCCTGGGCTGCCTGCTCCGCCTTTTGAGCCCCTTGCTGGGATTCAGAACGGGCGGCGGCTAATTGATCCCCTTCGATCTGGGCCACATTTTGAATATCCTGGGCCAACTCGGCAGCGCGTGCGCTCTGCATTTGTTCAAGTGCTGCAAGCGCCTCCTGGGTATTCCCTTCAGCGAGAGCTTCAAATGCCTCTGCGAGTTGCGCCTGTTTCTCGGCAAGGGCTTGCTGGGAAGGAGCGGATTCCGCACCCTTGGCAAGCTCCTCGGCAGCACTCTGCGCAGCTTCGGCTGCCATTTCGGGATTCCCTTGTTCCGCGCCTTCGAGAGCCGCTTCCGCCTGGGCGAGAGCTTCCGGAAGATCGTTGGCACGAGCCTCCTGCTGGCTGCGGGCTTCGCTTAACTCTTCCTGGGTGCCTTCAACCACTACTTCCTGCTCTTTCGCAAGAACCTCGGCGATCGCCTTGGCATCATTGGGCGTGGGCCTTGCCTTATTGAGTTCAGCAAGGCTTTCCTGGGACTCTTTCAAATCACCCGCTTCTTCAGCCAAGGCCTTGGCCTTCCCACTTTGCTCGGCCAATGATGCCGCTTTCGCTTCCGGAGTTTGACGAACTTCTTCACGCAGTTGGTTCTGCACCTGACGCTGCTCGTTCTGCCACTCCTCGGCGGGCTTCTCGCCCTCGTTTTCAGCAGCTTCACGAGCAAGCTGCCCCTGCTTCTGGGCCAACTCTTGTAATTTGGTGAGGTCCTCAATTTTAGGTTGATCCTTGTAAACATCTTCCCTGATGTCCTGAAGGTCACTGAGAGCTTCTTCGGTTACTCTCAAAGCATTCTCAACTTCAGACTGACGGGCCTCTGGTGTGTCTTGCAGCGGAGTATGCTCGACTGAGGTTTGGGCCTCTTCAAGCTTGGCAATGGCCTCTTCGACATCATCAATCCGATGGGCTTGCACACTTTGCTCCATGCGCTCGGTGAGCTCGCTGAGATCCTTTTTAGCCTCTTGCAGCATATCACGGGCTTCCGCAAGATTCTTCTCAGCCTGCTCCGTGACTTCTTCTTTTTTCACTTCATTACGGGCCTCTTGAATCTTTGCACGGGCTTTGTGAATGTCATTGATCGCCTTTTCAATCGTCTCGTGGAAATCACGGTCCTGCTTGCGGAACTCCTGACGGACCAGCGACTCGGCATTTTGGTCGAGAGTGACCTCAAGCCATTCCGAATATCCGACCCCCGGACCTTCAAGCTCAGTCGGCCGATTGTCGCTGATAGCGAGACGGATGCGCAGCTTGCGGGCATTCTTATGCTGGGAAATCAGGCTTCTCAAATCAATCATGACCTCCCCTTCCCACCTGTCGCCTTTCACAGATGGAATACGATTAGGAAGGAGTTCGAGAAGAGGCTCTACGGCCTTGCCATTCACCTCCAGTTCAATGGTGGCCTTGGCCAACCCTATCGTCTCGATCACCTCGTAGGTGATAACGATCTGATCTTCCTGCTTCACCCGGAACTCACGCTGCACGGGGGTTAAGATCGTGACCTCCGGAGCGAGATCCTCGGTGGCTTCGATCGCAAAACGGACTCCTTCAAGCTCACGCCCCAAGCGATGCTTGACCATCATGCTGGCGAGGCCGGCCTGACCAGGTCTCAGTGTTTGGCTCCAACTGGCATTCGTGCCAGCCGCCGAGCCATCAAGTATGACTTCACCAAGCTCTTCTCCATCCACTAAAAGCTGGCCCGATTCCAGAGGCGTGTCATAGCGACCGCTGACGGTCACCCGGGTGCCAGCGATGGCCTGAATCCCGGATCCGAGCGAAGCCTTGCGATCGAGCCATTCGGTGTAGGGAGGATATTGAAATGTCACGACGGGCTCAAGAAGTCGGGGCAAGGGATAAACCTTCACTTGAAAGCGATCGCTTTCGCTGGAACCCACTCGTGCCGAATAGCGAAACCCTTCTTCAGCTGCGGCAACATTGTATCGGTAGGTGTGAGTCTCTCCCTCGCTTCTTGAAGGAGTCAGGGTTTCTGAAACAACCTTGCCATCCCGCTCGAAGAGGAGCTCGAGAGGCTTGTTCAGGGAACCGCGGTAGGTCAGATCGAAGGCGAATTCGTCACCCTCGAGAACCTCAAGATCCCCGGGCTTCAGTTCAAAGCGAAAGGCCCCGGCATTCCCCAACTCCGAAAATGGAGAGATCGCACGAGTGAGAAGACGGCCCATTTCCCGTGGCCAGACAGCCATGAGCACGAGGGTCGCGACGGTAATCCCGACCGCGGGCCAGATCGACCGGCGAATACGCTTCGTCTGAACTTCCTGCTGCGGATCAAGGGCGCTGACATCAAGAGCAGCCTCCTTGGAAAGCTCGCTTAATAATTCCGGCGAGATTCCCTCCGGGCGCTCGGCAATCTCCAAAGTTGTGCTGATTCTCTCCTGCACTTCCGGATGCTGGTTCTCCAACCACCGTGCCAATCGGACAAGCGAGAGCTTACCGCTCATCGGGATGATGATGAACATCACAACGGCGACGAGGATGGAAGCGAGCCACAGAAAGAAGAGCCCCTCACGCACCAACGCCGGAAGCGGAGCAAGAAAGTAGTCCAAAGCGACAATCAAAAGAAGCCCGCCCAAGAGAACGGTCGCGGTCCGAAAAAGCCCTCGGAAGAGTTGCACCTTTCGAATACGGTCGCGGAGAGAGATCAAGCCGGATTCGATTTCGGGAGGCAGACCTTTAGACATGGAAATGCTACGGGTAAAATTGAGGGCGACTTACGATCTTCTCACCGATGACTAGACCTTTTCTAGTGCCACTCCCTAAAGAATCATTTAATTGAGCGAAAGGACGCAGATCCAAAAAAACGGTCCCTGGAACAGGAACCGTTCTTGGAAAATTTAAGATCAGCAAACGCTTAATTCACACCCTTTTTGGACATTTTCGTGCCCTTGGTAGATCCCTGACGGGCTTTAAAGCGTGGATTGGTTTTATTGATAACGTAAAGAGTACCTTTACGCTTCACAATTTGACAATCAGCGTGACGACGTTTTGCAGAGGCGAGGGAAGAAAGAACTTTCATAGGACCAGCGGTTGAGGGCGGGAGACTAGTCGCCGATTCCTTACTGTAAAGCCCATTCCTCAGAAAATTTCGTGTCCAAGTGATCCCCTTCATGATTCACTCCGTGAGCACCATTATCGATGTCGGAGTCTTACTTTCAAGAAGCAGTTCACACCCCTTTAACTCCCGAGGAGGTCACCCTCCGTCCCCCTGGCTTTCAGGAGTTTCACGGTCAGGAAAAGGTCACCGAACGGCTCATGCTCATGGTGGAGGCCGCCAAAGGCCGAAACGACGTTCTTGAACACATCTTACTGTCCGGCCCTCCGGGGCTTGGCAAAACGACCCTCGCCAACATCGTCGCGACTGCCGTTGGAACGACCCTTCACACGACTTCCGGCCCACAGATTGATAAAGCCGGCGACCTAGCGGGCATCCTGACCAACCTTCAACGAGGCGACCTGCTCTTCATCGACGAGATTCACCGTCTCCATCCAGCGATCGAGGAATACCTTTATCCCGCGATGGAAGACTTCCGGCTCGATATCATTATCGACTCCGGTCCCTCGGCCCGCTCCATCCAGCTTCAATTGCCTAAGTTCACCCTCGTCGGGGCGACCACCCGGTCCGGCATGCTCACCTCTCCGCTGCGCTCACGTTTTGGCCTAATCAACCGCCTCGACTACTATACCAAGGAGCAGCTCACCGTGATCATTCTCCGCTCGGCCGAAATCTTAGACCTCCAGATCAAGGAAACCGGCGCGCTCGTTATTGCATCGAGATCCAGGGGAACTCCTCGAATCGCCAATAATCTGCTTCGCTGGGTCCGCGACTTCGCCCAGGTCAGAGCGAAAGGCATCATTTCTCCAGAGGTCGCTCAGGCAGCTTTGGAGATGATCGAGATCGATGAAGACGGCCTCGACGAAATGGACAAGCGCATTCTTGAGGCCATGATCTACAAATTCAATGGAGGGCCCGTCGGACTCTCCTCCCTCGCCGTTGCGGTCGGTGAGGATGCATTGACCCTTGAGGAGGTCCATGAGCCGTTCTTGATCATGCAAGGCTTCGTCAAGAGAACCCCAAGAGGACGGGTTGCCATGCCCGCCGCATACGCTAAGATCGGTGCGGATCTCCCTCCTGATCCCACCGGGCAACAAAGCCTCTTCTCATAATGTCTGATCTCGACTCACTTCTTCAACGGACCCGCGAGGCCGGGCTCAGGCGGACCAAGGCCCTCGAGGCCCTGCTTCGTTGCCTTCACGAGAACAACAGGCCCATGACGCTTTCGGAGCTTGCAGAGAATAAGCACCTCGCGTCGATCTGCGACAAAGCCACCGTTTTCCGCCTCCTGCAACGTCTCAGCGACAAAGGGATGATTCGACGTCTCGGCCTCCATGAACGCGCGGCCTACTTCACCCTTCTCGTTCCGGGAGTGCATCGCGATTACCTCATCTGCACCGAATGCGGAAGCATCGAGCCCATCCAGGCCCCCTGCCCGGTCCACAAACTGGAACAGGAAATTCGTGAGGAAACCGGATTCGTCGATCTCTACCACGAACTGGAGTTTTTTGGCTGCTGCCCCAAGTGCGCCGTTTAGCTACCGTCGAGGCCAGGCCGCATGAACGTGCCGCGAATGTCCGGCATCACCGGGTCCGAGAGTTTCCGTGGCACCCAACTCGCGACATCGCTGTAAAAAACGCCTCCAATAAGGGTGACTGTCGCTAATTTTGAACCCATTGAGATGGTCGACATCAAAAGCCAACCCCGCGTAATGACGAGATTTGGAACTGTGGGAAGCACCAGCCAGAACTGTCACTCGAAAGCGATAGCCTTCCTTGGCAAGGATCTTTATCGCCCGCAGCATCAGAGGATCCAATCGCACAGATCCTCCCGGAGCGGTGCCGTATGAACTTCTCCATGCCGCCTGACCTTTCGCAGCCTGGTCGATATTGTCCCATGCTGAAGCTCCGTCGTGTCGACCACTCACCTGACGCGGCATCCAATAGATATTAGGGCATTTTTTTAACCACCGGGCCGTTGCCGTTCCGCTTCCAAAGGAAAATGGAGAACTCCCCGAACTCCCCGAACTCCCCGAACTCCCCGAACTCCCCGAACTGCCCAAACTGCCCAAACTTCCCGAACACCCCACAATCCCCACAGAGACGACGAGTGCCAGCAGGGGCAATACAATGATCAAGCGCTTCACGGGGCGGGAGATTGCCTATTTACGTTCCTTTGGCAATCGCGGATTACATCCTCAATCAAGGCATTGATCTTGCTCCCGGCAGGGCTATAACTCTCCTGTTCCTCATGGGTATCTGCCGTAAAATTCTCCGAAAAGCAAAGCGACTCGTCTTTCGTGATAGCTTGGAAGCCCGTCATGAGCGGACTTCCCAGGCTCTGCTTCAAGTCTTCTCATCGTTCATCGTGCATGACGGCCAGGCCGTCCCACGGGAACTCGAGATCGTCTTCGACTTTGTCCGCAGTATTTTTCCGGAAGTTGATCATGGGATCCTAGGCCGCAGCTTAGAAGCCGCAGTCTCTGATCCTGTTCCTATTGAAGGTCCTCTGCAGCACCTCAAGAAGAGCCTTCCAGCCGAGCAGAAGGCCTCATTTGCGCTGCAACTCTACTCGGTCATCAGGGCCGGGGGCGATATCCCCTCCGAGCGGGATCGCTTCCAATTGGTGATGTCCAGCCTTGGAAACAAGGCCTTGGGGCAAGCCGTCATTAAGGAGCTGAGCGAGGTGAACGCCGAACGGAATAGCCTTCTCACGAAAATAGATTTCGCTCCTAACAAAAAGGGCGAAGTGAGACTGAGGGACTCAGACGTTCTCTTTCATTTTCGTTGTTACCGGGCTGGCGGACTCGTGCTGATTCGGAACCTGAGTGAGACGCCTTTTTGGATCAGAGGCCATTCTCTCGATAAGGACCGCCTTCTACAGATCCGCCCGAACGACGAAATTATCGTCAACCAATGGCGGATCAGTTATAGCGACCTAGTCTACTTTCTTCAGATCGAGGAAAAAGGAATCACTCCCGATCTCTTTCTCCTCGAAGACGATGGCGAACTCAGTCTCAGTCGGAGTAAATCCAGACTCGCTCTCGCCAGACTTTCCTTCGGACATCGAGTGGTTCTCAAGCCCCTCCGCAGTGGTGTTTCATCGGTTCCCGATCGTGAAAAACTGGAACCGGGGAACGAATACACCTGCGATTACCACGACCTGATTCACTTCGGAGGAAAGGAGCCCGTTTCGCTTGAATCACTTCGTCGCCTGAGCCTGCAAACCGGACAACGCTTTATCCTCCCAGCCGGCCGAAGAACGGTCATCGTCTCCAATGACCCTTCCCGGCTCTCCGGTGACAGCCTCCTCCTCACCCCCGGGCTGGCCGGACGATTCGTGATCGAACTCGAGTTCGACCCATCCACGGGCATGGGCGAAATTCACGTCCACGAATCCACCCAGACTATTATCGCCAACGGACTCCCCGTTCGTTCAGCCCTGCTTCCTGATGGCTCGCTGATTCGCCTCAGTAGTCGCCAGGCCCTTCGCTGTCGGTTCTCCGAGAACGTTCTCGATGAAGAACGAAATTTGGTTCGCCATCTTGAGATCGAGAATTTAAATCATTCTTTTTGGAAGGGAGGCAAGGCCATCGACAGCCTTTCTTTCAAGATCGAACGAGGGCAGATGCTCTGCATCATTGGACCTAGCGGCAGTGGAAAAAGCACCCTCCTTGAAATCCTGGCCGGCCAAAGAAAACCGCAGAGCGGACACGTTCGCCTCAACGGACTCTCTCTCTACGAACGACAGCGTCGGCTCTCACCCTTGATTTCGTTCATGCCCCAGGAGGACGCCCTGAGCGCCCAACTCACCTCACGTGAGCATCTCGCCCATGCTTGCGCCATCCGTCGCCCGCACTTTTCCGAGGACACGATTCAAAAGAGAGTCAGCTATCTCCTAGGCGAATTGGGATTGGATCGCATTGGGGAACGCCGGGTCGGAAGCCCCGACTCCAAAAGCCTCAGCGGCGGTGAACGCTCACGACTCAACGCCGGACTTGACCTCATCGGCGGTGGCGAAGTCTTCCTATTCGACGAGCCGATTGCCGGACTTTCCTCGAAGGATGCCGAACATGTTGTCCAGTCCTTGCACGGTCTCGCGCAGGATAAAATCGTGGTGGCCTCACTCCACCGTCCCAGTGAAAAGGTTCTCGAATCCTTCGACCTCGTCCTTCTCCTCGATCGTGGCGGCAAGATGGCCTTCTTTGGCTCCCCAAATGACATGATCAAATACTTTGAGACTGCCGCAGCAGACCTCAAACTTTACCACGACGAAGATTCGCAACACCGGGGCGCCGATTTCGTCTTCGATGTTCTCGAGGCCCCCCTCATCCAGCTTAACACCACCTCCAGACTTCAACGCCGCTTTCCACCGGAATTCTGGCAGGAACGCTATGAGAACCGACGGGTCATGGCGCACCTCTCGAAGACTCACGACGGACCACCCACCGGAGGCGGCGAAATGCCAACAGCGGAAGACCAGGTTCCCGCGCCCGAACCACCGGCTCATGGTCGCCTGCAAAAGTGGATGATTTTCAAGACCCACCTCTCCCGGGCCGTGAAATCAAAGTTCAGACACCGAGGAACCTTCTACTCCATTTTATTAGAAGCTCCGTTGCTGGCTCTTCTCATCGGGCAAACTTTGCGAGCCTCGGCCGATGGGAGTTACCGCTTTCACTCCGGACTTCATCTTCCCTCCTATCTCTTTCTCGCCGTAACAGTTGCGATGTTTTTTGGCCTGACAAACAGCGCCACAGAGGTCCTTCGTGATCGCCCCATCCTTCGCAGGGAACGGAATTGCCGCCCGCATCCCCTGCTCTATCTCGGGTCCAAATTCCTTGTTCTTGCCACCCTCATCACCATGCAGGCGGCGGTCTTCATTGCCTGTGCTGATTGGTTACTGAACCTTCAAGGCATGTTCTGGAGGCATCTCTTCTGGATGGTTCTCACCGGGTGTTGCGGAAGTGCCATCGCTCTTTTCGTCTCGGTTATTTGTCGATCCGAGCGCACCGCCTTGAGTTCCATCCCACTGATTCTTGTTCCTCAGATCCTCCTCGCCGGAGCCTTGATCCCCTTCTCCGAAATGAACCGAGGTCTCTTCAAAGGTGGCGAGAAGGGACGCGCGGCCGGCTCAGAACCCGTCCCGTCCACAATCATGCCTTTACGATATGCCTTCGAAGGGGTCATCGTCAGCCAGGCCACCCGAAACCAATTCGAGAAAAAGCGCCGACCTCTTCAGGATCAGATCGACGAACTCAAGGAGATTCAAAATCTCACTTCTGAAGAAAACGGAGGCCTCAACGAAGCGCGGGAAGCGCTCAGTATTCTCTTCATGGCGAGCAGCCCCGATATTCAAGATGCCCAGAAAATCATCAACGATCCGCTCGCCGAAAAAGAGCGCCTCATGGCGATTGCAGAAATCGATGACGAAGCCATTTTGGTTTCCCAGTTTTTTGTCAATGACCGGGTCGAGAATTTGGTGGAACTCGCCGAAACCTCAAGACTTGACGGTCGCCTCACTGAAGAACCTCACGTTTTCCTGGCCGAGAAAAAGCCCTTCTTTGGATTCACCATCGGAACCCTCTGGTATTGCACTCTTTACCTTCTCGGCCTGACTGCCGCCTTTCTTGGACTGGCGACCTACTTTTTGAAATTGTCCCTCACCAAGGGATAATCACTTCTCATCGAGCGCGGCTCCCAAGGACCGGGAAATCGAGGCCACGGTCTCTCTGGAAAGCGGACGCGGAACAATGACCCCAAGAATCACGAGTCCAAAGTGGGACTGTCGGGGAATGACCTCCAAGACGCGGTCGGTCGACACTTTCACATGAAGACTGGCTGGCTCCCCTGATTCTCCAACCTGCCGCCCTGCACTCGCGGAAGCGTGAGCAAGAGTGCGGGCCACCTTAATCAACTTGCTGCTGCCAACCTCATCGACGAGCACTTCCCCGTTTCGATCACAAATGAAATAGGACTCGGCCGGGATCTCCCCTTTCAACCAAGCACCAAACGTCGAAAGCCGCATTGAAAGAGGCTGACCTTTTGCCAACGTCGGCTGTTCTCGAGTGACAGGAGTTGGAGGCTTCGCCGGAGCGGTCGCGATTCTAAAGGGCGAAGAATACCGGGCAACGGGTCTTGCCGGAGGGGCTTCTTTCTTTCCTGTCGGCGTCAGCGTGACTTCCAGAGGCATTGCCGGTTCCTTTGCCGGGGCTTTCTGTATCGTCGCCTCATGGCGCTCAGAAGCCGCGACCGGCACGGGCGGAAACTTGGCACTGACTAGCTCCACAAGAGCATTGATCTCCGGCTTTCCAGGATCAGGAGTGGAAACAGGTGGAGATTGCCCGGACTCGGCAAACCCGACAAACCCGGAACCATAAATTGTTTCGGGCGTCATTGGAGGGGCCGGAGCCGCTGGCTTCATCAGACTCTCGGCAAGAGCCCTGACACTGGCAGCATCTAACCATTGATTGATGGATTCGTTTTCCATGGCTTATCGAGGTGAAAGTAAGTGCCCCATTCTGCGGTCTAACTCATCCCGCAAACCTTCAAAGACGGCAAGCGCAGCGGCCCCTTCGTCCATGACACCCACGGGCAACCCGCGGGCACTGGCTCGTACAAAAAGATCATCCCGGGGCACCACCGTCTTCATCACCATTTCGGGTGGAAGCAAGCTCCGCAGCGCTTCGGCCGATTCACGGCTCTCCGGCAAATTCTGTTGCACCATCGTCAGAACCACGCCCAGAACATGCAACTGTGAGTTCACCATTCTCATGCGGGTCAACGCTTCCAACATCTTGGGCACTGACCTCACTCCGAGTGGCTCCGCTTGTTGAGGCACGATCACCCCATCAGAGGCACTCAGAACATCGGCAGTCACCCCGAAAAGGCCAGCCGCACAATCGACGATACAGAGATCATATCCAAGTTCCGTCACCTCGGCAAGGAAGGAACGGACACGGTAGAGCGTCATTCCCATCGCCCCGCCGCTCAATTCATAGGAACTGCTTTGACCTGAAGGGACCAAACTGAAAGTCTCCATTCTGGTGGGAACAATCACCTGCGCCGCCTTCAACGAGGGATTGCCCAACAGGTCAAAGAAGCCGGAGAGATGCCTTGATTGCCTTGTCAGAGACAAACCAACGGAACCCTGGGGATCTGAGTCCACAAGCAGGGTTCGCCGTCCAGAGCGCGCGAAGGCGTGGGCGAGATTGATTGCCAGAGTCGTTTTGCCGACTCCACCTTTTTGACTACTGACAGCTAAAGTGATCACGGGAGAAAATCCGGAATGGGCCTGTTATATCCTTGGTCAAGCACGCTCCTGCAGGAGAGAAACATTTCAAACCGTCTTTGTCTGGTCAATTCCCCGCAAATTTCTTACTATCGCTATCCTGAGCGGCTACACCCTTGGGCTTTCTCCCTATGGTCCTGCAAATCCTCCGACTCACCCCCATTCTCATTTCTCTTGGCCTGGCAGCCTGCGAAGGCCAGAAGGATCCAACGCGCCAAGCACGCTTTGATCAGGACAACTTCTTCAGCGGGATCGAGAAAATCACGCCTCTTGCCAAACCAAAAAACGAGATGGCCGACGGCACAACCGACTTTCTCCGAAGCTTCGCCAAGGACTCCATCCTATGGCAGCGCTGGAACCCTGAGATCTTGAAAAAAGCAACTGATCGCCAGTCCCCCATTTTTCTTTTAATCGGTAGCACCCTGAGCGGTGAATCACGCCTAATCGGCCAGGCGATTTCAGAGTCTCTCGAATTACGGAACCTTGTGACCGATCAATTCGTATGCTCTGTCGCTGATATTCACGCCCATCCTGAACTGGGCATTCTGGCCTCTCATCTCTCGTCCGAAATCAATCGCCCCACCAGCTTCCCCACCCTCGTCTGGATGAGCCACGAGGGCTCTCCCATTTACTGGATTCCCATTAACGGTCGTTCCGAACGAGATCTGGGAGTCGTGATGAGGAACGCGGCGGCGATGGTCAGTAAACTTTGGAGTGAAAACTCCAAAGATGCCGTCCTCAACAGTCGCCGTGATCATGAAAGTCGACAAGGTCGTTTCGAATTTCCAATTCCGGAAGATGTGACTGGCTCACGAACGCGGGCTGACATTTTCAAAGATCAGACACGGCAACTCAGCGCACTCTACAGCGCCGGCGACCGGGACCTCGACTTTATTGGCAGACTACTGCCAATAAGCAGCCTCGAACTGCTCGCCCTGGGATCGGTGACCAACGTCGTCACGGCAGAGGTGAACGAGCGTTGCCGCCGGGCGACCACTGAAGTCATCGAGGAAATCCTCAAAGGAGCTCTCAAGGACCACCTCGATGGCTCCTACTTCCATGCCCGGAGAACGACGGATTGGTCTCTTCCTTCGTTCTCAAAAAGCATCACCACCCAGGCCAAAGTCATCCACATGCTGATCCAGGCCGGAGCAACAACAGGACGTCAGGATTTCATCAATGAAGCGCTGAGGACACTCGACATCCTTGAAACCGAATGGATGGAAAAATCCCGGGTCCAAATCGCGCCAATCGGCGACCAAAACGCCCCTGGAAAGTTTCTTTGGAATTGGTCCGCACTTGAGAAAGCAATCGGCCCGGACCTCATCCCATTTGCCGCCGCTGCGTTTTCCCTGGAGAAGGATGGGAACATCCCTAGCGAAGCGGACCCCATCGGAACGCTCTTCCGCCTCAATTCATTGCGCTCCCGTAGCTCGATTCCGGAACTTACAACCCAACTCGGCCTTACCGAGCCGGAAACCCGTAAGACACTCAGTGAGATCAAGGCCAAAATGTTGAACTATCGTGAGCAAGTCACTCAGCTCACTACCGAATCGGTCATGAATTGCACCGACTTCGCGCTGGTTTTAAGGGCTTGGACGGCCGCCGCAGTTGTCAGCAAGGATCCCGCACTCCTTGAAAAGGCCAACACTCTCGCCGACCGTCTTACCAAGGAGTTCCTCCATCCTGAAAAAGGCCTAGCAAGGCTCGCTCTAAGTTCGGAATTCATTCCAGCAAGGGCAAGCGATTATGGCACCTCCTCGATTGCGCTCACCGAACTCTATCAGATCACCCTCAATCCCACTTATCTCAATCTTAGCAAGAGCCTCATCGATGAGGCTTTGGAAAAGTTAAAATGCGATAACGGACTGGTGTCAGAAGCCCCGCCTGAAGGTCGCGTGATCCCATTGCAGATCATTCAACCAGCCATGATCTTTTCTGATTCTTCCCTCGGCCTCATCGATCTGGCCATCACCCAGCTGAAAGGGATCACCGGAAGCAACGAATATGACGAGTTTCGAAGCCGGGTCAACTTGCTCATCTCACCGATGGCAAAAACCACGATCGTAAATCACACCGACTTCATCAGCACCTGCGCATACGGAGACACCCCTGTCATGGCCGTCTTCCAAGGTGACCCCTCCACCGGATCAGGACGAAATCTCCTCCTCAAATTAAACTCCAAAATGCACCTGCCGTTTCTGTCGATTCGTCCGGAAACAGGACCAGCCCCCCTGAAGAAGCTCGAGGGCCTTCCGGCACTTTCAGGTGAAGCGTCAGTCGTCCTCATTCGCGGTGAGGAAATTCTTGGCCAAGTTTCAGATACCGACCAACTGGCCCAACTCATCAACAAAGCACTCTTTACACGCGATTAGCACGACAATCATTCTTGCCCTCACCGTGAATCCAGTCAGGTTCCCCGCAGCAAACCCTTTAAAAAACGAATATCATGAGTAACCGTCGAGCTTCCCGGGAAAGGGATACCGCAGAGACCAAGATTCGGATGAGTATTAACCTCGACGGCGAGGGCCACTCGACGATCGATACCGGCATTCCCTTCTTCGATCACATGTTGACCCTCTTTTCGCGTCACTCGCTCATTGATTTGGAGCTGAAGGTCGATGGCGATATCGAAGTTGATTTCCACCACACCGTCGAAGATACCGGCATCGTGCTTGGTGAGTGTCTCCGCGAAGCACTGGGCGATAAGTCCGGTATCCGGCGATACGGGCACGCCTACGTCCCCATGGATGAAACCTTAAGCCGGACTGTCGTCGATCTCAGCAATCGCCCCCAGTTGGAACTGCGTGCGCCAGCCCATACCCCGGACGCTCAAAACTTCCCCTTCACTCTTGTCGAGGAATTCTGCCGGGCGCTCGCAGCGAACCTGCGTTGCAACCTCCACATCGAACTCCTTTACGGACGAGACGGACACCACATTGCCGAGTCTATTTTTAAATCCATGGCGCGAGCCCTTCGCACAGCCGTGGAAGATGATCCACGGATGAATGGCATTCCCTCGACCAAGGAGGTCCTTTGACGCCCATGAAACTTGGAATGATCGACTACGGGCGGGGAAATCTCCGCAGCGTCATCAATGCTTGCCGGGCCCTTGGGCATGATCCTGTCCTTGTCACCAAGGGTGAGGAACTCGACGAACTCACCCACCTCATCTTTCCCGGCCAAGGTGCCTTCGGGGACTGTATGGAGAGTCTGAATCGTCTCGGCCTGACCGAACCCCTCCGCCAGTGGATCCTTGCCGGGAAACCCTACTTCGGCATCTGTGTGGGCTATCAATTGCTCTTCGAAGCCAGCGAAGAATCGCCCGGCACTGCCGGTCTTGCGGTCGTCAAAGGAACCGTAAAGCGCTTTACCAGCAAGGACCTCAAAGTCCCTCACATGGGATGGAACGCGCTCACCCTCAAACATCCAGATTCACCTTTCTGGAAAGAGCTCGAAGAGCATCCTTACTTCTATTTTGTTCACTCCTACTACCCTTGCGACGTCGAACCGGAGACCATCACCGCGACCTGCGACTATGGACAAGAGTCCTTTTGCGCAGCGATCGAACGGGGGTCCCTTCTCGCCACGCAATTCCACCCAGAAAAGAGCCAACACGCAGGACTGCAACTCCTTGAGAACTTCCTCACCCGCTAGACGACAAAAAAAGGCCCGGTTCCCCGGGCCCTTTTAAAAATTGCGGTTTCCTCAAACTCAGTGAGAGCGACAGAACTCTTCAAAGCGGCTCACCCCTTCGTTCAAGATGTCCAGAGTCGTGCAGTAGCTGATCCGCACTCCCATATCGTGTCCAAACGCGACGCCCGGGACCGCGGCCACCTTGTAGCGGGTCAAAAGCTTGTCGCAAAGGTTCACTGACTTCAGTCCAAGCTCCGTGCAGTTCACGAAAAAGTAGAAGGCTCCCTTTGGCTCCACCACACTCACATTCGGAATTGCCTTAAGGCGACTCAGCATGAACTGACGGCGAACATCATATTCACCACGGAGGTTCTCGAGGAACGCTGCGGACTCGGGAGCTTCCAGTGCGGCCACCGCACCATACTGGGCGAAGGTGGTGGCATTTGAAGAAACATGTCCCTGAATCGTTGCCAGGGCCTTCGCGATCTCGGGAGGAGCGGCGGTATAGCCCAGACGCCATCCCGTCATGGAAAACGACTTGGAGAAGCCATTCACGGTGATCGTCAAATTGTAAGCCTCTTCGTTCACAGAAGCCACGCTCACGTGCTCGGCGTCGCCGTAGACAAGCTGCTCGTATATTTCATCAGCAAGAATGGTGATGTCCTCATAAGACGCAACCTCCACGATGTCCTCAATCTCCTTTCGAGTATAAACCGAACCGGTCGGGTTTCCCGGGGTGTTCAAGATGATCATCTTGGTGCTCGGGGTCATCGCCGCCTCAAACTCCTCAGCGGTGATCTTCCACCGATTGCTTTCCTTAGTCTCAACGAGAACAGGAACGCCGCCAGCCAATTTCACCATCTCGGGATAGCTCACCCAATACGGAGAAGGAATAATGACTTCATCACCTTCCTCTACAACGGCAAGAATGGCATTAAAACAAGCCTGCTTAGCTCCCGGAGTGACGCAAATCTGGCTTGGATCATAGCTCAGCTGATTGTCTCGCTTCAGCTTTTCGGAAATTGCCTTACGAAGCTCGGGAATACCCGCAGCAGGCGTGTATTTCGTCTTTCCTTCTGCCAAGGCCGTATAGGTGGCCTGCTTAATAAAATCGGGAGTATCGCAATCAGGCTCACCACCGGCGAGTGCGTAAACTTCCTCACCAGCAGCGCGAAGCGCCTTCGTCTGATTGGTAACGGAAAGGGTCAAGGAGGGGGTCACAGAGGTGACGCGTTTTGAGAGACTGTCCATGATGTTTGGTAAATGATGTTCACTCCAAAAGCCGGAGAAAAACATCAATGGAGGCTAGTGGCCTGTCTCTCCCCGGGGAGCGGGGTTTTTCTGCACAGGCACCGCCCGGCATGCAAGGCAAATACAATTCTAAGGGCACTTTTTGCAAATCACGGAGCATCATACGAAGCCGTCACCCATTTCCCTTTCCGTTTGTGATCGAGAAAAATGAATTGGCACTCTTCAGCCTTCGCACCGACTTCCGTCCATTGCTCATAGAGAATCCCCGATAGGATCAACCGCCCGCCTGGCTTGACCCACTTGCGAATCAACGGCAACGCCTCGATCAAGACCGTCGAAAACAAATTCGCCGCAATCACTTCGAACTTCTTGCGGTTCTTCCATGTGAAAACATCCGCCTCAAAGATCGAAAGATCCCCGACACCATTTCTTGAAGCATTAAGATTGGCAACTTCGACCGCTTTGGGGTCGTAATCAAAAGCCTCGACCGGGCCAGCGCCGAGTAATCGGGCCGCGATCGCCAAAACTCCGCTCCCGGTCCCCAAATCGAGGAAACTCCAGCCGGCCTTCAAGTCCTTGGAATGATCGACCATTCGACGCAGGCAGCTCGAGGTCGTCGGGTGGTCACCCGTCCCAAATGCCATTTCAGGCGGGACAACGATGACACTCCTTCCGGGATACTTGGTGGGATCGACTTCCACTTGGGAGATGACCAAGCGATCACGAATCATTAACGGCTCAGCCTTAGGCGCACTCATAGCAACCCAGTTCTTGTTCACCAACTTGCGGATCGATCCCCCGAACTGCTCCTGGATCTCACACGCACCTTTCTTAGTCTCGCAGTAAACCTCAACGCGAACTGACTTGCCGCCCTTGATCTCCGTGATCACCGAATTGGGATTTCCGTAAAACCGTTCCTCCCAAGCATCAGCCCATTTCACCCCCGAAAGCTTTGACCAGACCCACATACGTCCAAACTAGGAAATGAATGACTCCCAATCAAGTCCTAACAATTCAACACGTTGCGCCCGACTCCGGCAGGACCACAGATAATGGAGAGCGTGGACATCCTAATACTTACCATTCTTCGCCTCGGAAGAGTCGACAAGGAACTTCAAGATTGTCTCCCGAGCATGAGCACGACCCGCAGCAGCCTCATAGCCGACCTCTTCAGCCTCGCCGGCAAACTTGAAGTGCTCTTGGTAGAGCTTTCGCTCATCGACCAAGGGCTTCAGCGTGAAGGTCTCTCGTTTGGAATACACCTCCTCCCACATCTCTCGAACCTCCGCCCAGTAATCCTTGGTCTTGGCCCAGCTTTCTTCCGCAGCGACAAGGGAAGGCTCGCTGATTCTTTCGTAGCGATTCAGGCCAAGCTCCTGCCCTACGTAACTCCGCTCCCCTTTTTCCCCGAGCGAAAGCTTTTGATTGTTCTGCACATGCACCCATCCGGTGGGCGTGATCGTAATTTCGTGAGTTCCTTCGAGCACATGGTAGTCGTCCCTCACCGAGAACTCCCTCCGAGGAAGAGGCCGCGCGCAAGACTCGCTCTTCCACATCGACAAGCCGCTTTCGTGCACCCATTCACCCACCACTTCATATCGGGGCGAATCATCGACTTGGAAGACCGCCTGAGTCCACGTCCCCTTCGCTTCTTGAGGGCTTTTGCGTTCCCGCTTCCAAGTCAGATATCCCTGATAAGTATGCAAGTCAGTATCCTCATAGGTCCAATCCTGCCTCCAATGCTTCACCAAATACGGGCCCGATTCCTTCCCATCCTCGTCCTTAAAGAACATCACCAAGGTGTGCTGCAAGCTGATGAAGTCTTCATCGTATTGGATCACCTGCACGTGCTCGGTTCCCCAGGAAAAGTAAGGCTTAGGCGGCGTATAATTCTCGCGGAAGCCCATCGTTTCAACAAAGTCAAAACTCACCCGGTAGTTTCCCGCCATCGCCAGAATTCCACGCACATCCTTCTCATACTTACTCCCGTCTTTTTGGAGCTCTGCCCATTGTTTCGATGACTGGGTCTCCAAGGTCACCTCCGCGCCCTTCGTCGTCCCACCCCGAGGTTGCATTTCGCCAGCCTCCAGAAACGGCCAGGCAAAGACATGTCCCCCGACAACTTTCACCTCTTCTTCGCCCCTCACAATCAGCGACAGCACCCCAAATAACAAGATTGTCCGTTTCATGGTCTTATTCTTTCGTGAATTTTCTCTTTTGCAAATCATGAGATTCATTTCACCCGAAAATAAACCAACTTCCCCAGGAAATCCACAACGGCATTGTAAAGAGGCCAAAAAGCGAGGTCGCAAGCACAACCTGCACCCCCACCCCCGGACTCCCGCCATAGTGACGTGCCACAAAAATCGGGCTCACCGCAGCCGGCATCGCTGATTGCACCAGCAGAACTTGCTTCAATTCGGGAATGATGGGAAGGAATTTAGCAGCGCAGAGAATGATCAGCGGCATCACGCCCAATCGAACCACCAGCGAGGCAATGCCAATCTTCGGAGAAAGTCGTTCCTTGCCAATCAGGTCATACATCGTCGCCCCAATCAGCATGAGACCGATGGGGAACGCACACGCCCCCAGCCAGTTCATGGTCTGACGGACCACTGAGCCGAAAATCCCACCTTGAACCGGGTCAAAGAGAGTCCAACCGCCGGTCGAGGAAAGCGTCACTCCCAGAATCACCGCCACAATCGGTCCGTTAATCAGAAGCTTCGGATTCCCAAAAATCGAACCCGTCACCACCATGATCCCAACCACCCAAATCGCGATCTCCACCCCGAGACTGTGAATGAAGAGAACCCCCAGCACCTTGTCATCGCCCGCCACGACAAAAAGAAGAATCGGGATCGCGGTATATCCGTAGTTTTGAACACCTCCTGCCAGCGTAAATGTCCGCCGACCGCTCCCGGGTTGCAAGCCAATCACCAGACTTGCGAGATAGGAAACGAGCATTCCCACCACGATGATTCCGAAGCCCAGTCCAATCCCCCAGGCCAGAACGCCCCCCTGCCGGACGAGATCATTGCCCAGTGTTTTGTCGAGGATGAGGCAGGGGTAGAGACAATGAATGACCAGCTTGAACATCCCCTTTTCCATCTCCACCGTGACCACCTTAGAGGCACGAAGAGCCAGTCCCACCGCGACCAGCAGGTAGATCGGCAGGATGGCCTGAAGAACCAGGGAAAAACTCACCCGCCCTGTTTGCCTTCCCCTCGGACATTCGGCAAGCTTGGCGATCACATGAGTGCTTGATTCTCCGGAATCTCCGTGTGAATCTGCGCCCGCAAAGTCGGGGCTGTAGCTCAGTTGGTTAGAGCAGGGGACTCATAATCCCTTGGTCCAGGGTTCAAGTCCCTGCGGCCCTACCCTACGGCGTAAATGGTTTACCTGAATTTCCAGCGGATGAGTTTTCGTGCTAGGGCAATTGTAGGCCATTATTTGAGCCGATGTTATTGAGGGCTGTAGAATTGATCCTGCTCTAAGATCTGTGGATTTATCATTGACTGGGCGGAGGCTCGGTAGAAGCAAGTTGGCGCCGTGCCTAACAGAGGAGCCTTTGCAAATGGACGCTTCGAATCCGCAGCGGATTTGAATTCTGGAACGTTGGTGTAACGATCTTCCCAATCGCCAGCTTTTTTCAGGGCGACAGATCAAGGAAGGGCCTTCAGCTCATGATTACGGAACCCTCCCGGACTCGCTCGCCCTCGATGGCAAAAGCATCGGGAACGGCAAAGCTGGAATGATCGTAACGCTCTGCCGTCATAAGGACGGGAGGCCCGTGGCCCTCATCCCCGCCACCGGCAAAAAAGAAGACAGCGAAGTCTCCGAAGCCCGCTCCCTTCTTCAAAATGACAGCGTCCAACTCGTCAACAAAACCGTTTGATGCTCCCCTCCGGTCGCCCCCCTCCGGGGCACGTCGCTATCGCTCCTGTCTATGTCGCTCCACTCCATTCCCTAGACCCGTTGCACAATAAATTCGAGACCCTCGATACCATCGTCAAGAAGGGAGGCGACTACATCGTCGGCACCAAAGACAACACCTCCAAACGTCTTCAAGTGGCACAGATCGCCCTGCAAGACTCCCCCCCTTTTAGCTTCGCCGCTGAGCAAGGACATGGCCGCATCGAGCAACGGCACTATGCCTCAGCCACCCTCACCCCCGCGAGTATAGGACTCCCCGGAGCCCAAAGCGCCACCCTCGTGCGCCGCGAGTGGGTCCACCTCAAAAAAGAAGACCGCAAAACGCTCAAAGCGAGCGAATTGGAAATCAAAACCCACGACCGCTACTTCCTCAGCAGCCACCCGGCAGATGAGGCCAGAGAGATCGCGGTGCGAGCGCGCACTCCCTGGTCGATTGAAAACAAAAACCACTACAAAAAGGACGTGAGTCTCTGGGTAGAAGACGACCACCGCCACCGCCGCGTCAATGGCGCCCAAAACCTCGCGCTCATGCGCAGTGCCCTCCTGGCGATCATCCCATTCGATGAAGAGCAAACCCTCAATGATTGCTTCGAAAGCTATGACAAAAACCCCCACCTCACGATCAGACTCATCCAAAAATCACGGCCAATCTAACCAGCCCCCCTTCAAGCCAATCGCCCTGAGGCTACTGGGAGACATTTCCAAGAATCTGGACAAGATTGACAAAACCAAGGTTGAAGAAGTTTTTCTCGTGGTGATGGGCGTTCCGGTAATTAGGAACGGTTCGACTGGTTTGGCCACTGTGTCCGCTTACCAGGGGCAAGCATCCAGCACTCATCACCCAGACAGGTTAAACCCCGCTACTTACAGAACCGACGAACCTGGTAGCAGCTCGACCTATTCTAGCCATTCCCCATAAACCCTTCTTCCGCCCCTAGCCAACCTCCCACAACCAAAAGGAAGCGCGACTTGAATTTATGCTTGCGACTTGAACTTAAAAGTCGCACTTCACTCCCATGAGTTCGCTCAAATTCGAAACAGCCATTCCCGATCTGCCTGGATTCCATGCGGACGCGGTTCTGGGAAACTCGTTTTTTGAAGTGCTGATCGAGCCGAGAGACCTCCGCCGACTGCGTGCTTCGCTCATGAACGTCGCCCGGATTGTGGCAGGTAAAGGCGGGCGACGCGGGTTACTCATTCTCGACGAACCCACAATCACTGAAGACCGACTGTCACTTGAGTGGGAAGCCCTTCAATCCTTCGTCAGACCGGAAGTCCTCGATCACTTGGCGATGATCATCCATCGCGACTCGCAAGACATAATTTTTGGAAAATTGTTACCGGCAGAGGCAGAGAACCTTGAAGAGGTGATCCAACATGAACGCCAGCAATCCTTCAAAAAGACGCGACGCCCCACCGAAGCGTTTTTCGACATCCTCCGGGTTCTGCTCATCCATTGGGTTCGCAAATCAGGACCACTGACTTCCAAGGAGCTGTCCAAGGAGACCGGATTCACCTACCCCACCATTGCCAACGCACTCGAAAAACTCGATCCCTACCTCCGACGCCATTCCGACCGGCGGGTGGAAATCTCATCCTTCCCCCGCGACGCTTGGTTCAAGCTGGTCGCGCAGTCGGAAAACGTTCGTGAAACCCGCGCGTACGCCGCTCACTCGATCAAACCTCGGTCACCGGAGGCTCTGCTTGCCCGCCTCCGCGAGCTGGGCCGCAGTGACATCGCCATCGGTGGAATTGTCGGAGCACGACACTACCTCCCCGGTCTCGATCTCGCCGGGACTCCTCGCCTTGATCTCATCATGCACTCCAAGCGTCCAGGAGGAGAAAAGGAGATCCTGCGGCGACTCGATCCTGCCCTGAAACCCGCGGAACGGGGAGAACCTCCACAAGTCGTGATTCACTCAATCTACCGCCCGGTCAGCTTTTTCGAAAAAGACGGAAAAGAAATGCCCTACGCCGACGAAATCGAATGCCTCTTGGATCTCCACGAAGCCCGCTTGGAATCCCAGGCCTTGGAATTCCTCGATAAAGTCACCCCCCAGACAAAGCCATGAGCCAGATCTCTCCATTCACAGTCTTGGCCGAGGTTTCCTCCGCCGTGCCTGCCGCTTGCCGCGAAAACATCGTCGTGATTGGCAGCCTAGCCGCGGGCTATCACTTTTTCGGGAACGATCCGTCCAAAGCGGTCCGCACCAAGGACGTCGATTGTGTTCTCGCTCCCTTTCATGCCGCCGTGGGTGCAGGACAGACCATCACCCGCCAACTCCTCGACGAAGGCTGGCAACGGCGAACGGAAGGAGACCATCAGAGTCTCGGAAACGAAACCACCCCGGTGGATCAACTCCCGGCTGTCCGCCTCTATCCACCCGGCGTCGATCCCGATTCGGAAAAAGCTTGGTTCCTCGAGCTTCTAACCGTCCCTGAGTCCCCCGAGGATCATGGTAGGAAATGGACGCGCCTCCCCTTGGCAGAAGGTCACTTCGGTCTCCCGACGTTTCGCGTTCTCTCCATCACCGCGTTCAATCCACTCCCTGCTGGCGAGCTCGGCATCAGCTATGCGCGACCGGAAATGATGGCTCTCGCCAATCTGCTAGAACATCCGGAAATCAAACCCGAGCGCATGAGCGGTCTCTTCGCTGGTCGCGCCATCAAACGCAGCAACAAAGACCTCGGCCGCGTGCTTGCCATCGCCACCCTAGCGGATCTCGACGACTACCGCCCGTGGGCGACCGCTTGGCGTGACGCACTGAAGGCATGTTTCCCCGACGAGTGGCAGACGCTCGCCCTCCGTGCCGGAGCGGGTCTCCGCGCCCTCATGGCCAGTCAGTCCGACTTCGAAGAAGCCCATCACACCTGCCTCAACGGCCTCCTCGCATCACAGTCCCCGTCCCAGGATTCCCTGTTCGCCGCAGGAGAACGATTGCTTGTGGATGCCGTCGAAACTCTTGAGGATTCAATACCAAGTTAGAATATCATCACAGACCGCGCCGTCGCCGAAGCGCTGCTCACCCACCTTCCTAACCCCTGACTCTTCCCATTTCAGCGTCCCAGCGTTTCAGAATTCAGCGTCCCAGCATTTACCCCATGTCTCTTCCCGATCCACCACCTCACACCATCACCCCAGCGATCCTTTCGCTGGTGGCGGAGATTGCCGGGGAACTGGGTCGACTAACGGCTCTTGAAGGTCCTGGCAAGGTGCCGATGCTTCGCCGCGAGAACCGCATCCGCAGCATTCACGCTTCCCTCGCCATCGAGAACAACACCCTGACTCTCGATCAGGTCACCGCCGTCCTCTCCGGCAAGCGCGTGCTCGGACCACCGAGCGAGATCCATGAACCTGCTCGACTGGCTCAAAGGCACCGACACCCATCCGCTGGTCGCCGGTTGCGTCTTCCACTACGAACTCGAATTCATCCACCCCTTCGCCGATGGTAATGGCCGCATGGGTCGATTGTGGCAGACGCTCATCCTCAGCCACTGGAACCCGCTCTTCGCCTTCCTCCCGGTGGAAACCGTGATCCGTGACCAACAGCAGGAATACTACGAAGTCCTCGCCACCTGCGACAATGCCGGAAACTCCACCGCCTTTATCAAATTCCTGCTCCGCGCACTCCTCACGGCACTCCGGGACGCCACCGGAACCGACCAAGTCAGCGACCAAGTGACCGACCAAGTCGTAGACCTCCTTCACTGCCTCGACAAAGCCCCCCTCAGCGCCCTCGATTGTATGAAGCGTCTCAAGCTCTCCCACCGTCCGAATTTCCGCACTAACTACCTTCACCCCGCCAAAGAGGCCGGGCTCATCGAACTCACCATCCCGGAGAAGCCCCGAAGTCGCCTCCAAAAATACCGCCTCACCCCCAAGGGTAAGGCCAGCTTGTTTCCCACGTCTCACTGATCACTCGACACTCTTCTTCATGAACCCCTTCCCCCGCCTACCTGCACACCCAGCTTGAGGAAAAACTTAAAGAGCGCCGCGTCGTCGTCTGGTACGACCCTGCGCGAGAGTTCGAGGACTTCAGTCTACGTTGAGACCTGCGGGTGAGGTCGCGGTCGTCGCGGTATTGCTTCCTGGCGTGATTGACGTTCTGGCCGGTCCACGGGTTCTTGAGTTCCAGTGTCGCGAGTGGCAGACCGTTGAGGAAAAGGACCATGTCCACCGACTTCTGATCGACCGTGGAAAAGTAGATCTGCCGCGTGACGGAAAACACGTTGCTCTCGAACTTGGCCGTCACTTCGGGATTCAGCTCGTTGTAGGGCAGCCGGTAGAGCAGATCAAAGTGGGCGTTGTCCACCTCCAGTCCCTTCTTCAGGACAGCCAAGTATCCCGTCCTTCTTCAGCTTACGGTGGAGGCGCTCCAGAATCTGCCGCTCCCAGTCCGGCTTGTAATGGAGTTTGGCGAGTTCGGTGGCCTGGGTCGATTCGAGGAACTGCCAGAACTTCGCTTCGTCGATCGCGAATTCAGCGTTGAAGTCGGTCGCCTTTCCGCGGAAGTAGCCTTTGCTGGCGTAGCTTTCGCCTGACGGCGGCTGGCTCACGCCCTTCGAGTCGGCTTCGCCGCTGACGCCGCCGGTGAGGTAACGTTCGATGCAGGCTTCGAGAGCGGATTCGGTGGCGTTTGAACTCATGAGTTTTTTTTTTGAGTTTCGCAGCGGGATACCCGAGAAGCTCATGCTAGGTTTGCTCCTCTGTCCCGGGTGTGACGGTGTCTCCGAATCCGATGTCGATTTGAATCCGGACCCGCGCCCCGGCCAGCGACACGGGAACTGCAATCCGGATTCCACCATAGCTGAAACACCGCCACCAGCTTGATCTGGCATCATGACCTGGTCGGCCTCAAGGTCTCCGGATGTCCAGAACATGACCCAAGCCATGGCCGGTCGCCGACGCCCTGTTCGTCGAAGTCGAGATCAGCC